>Ga0169931_10010053_pt1 | contig 13519 bp, 12 predicted proteins | sample Kivu_15m_20L_FD_129675 | JGI IMG/M metagenome (GOLD analysis project Ga0169931, IMG submission 129675) | Freshwater microbial communities from Lake Kivu, Western Province, Rwanda to study Microbial Dark Matter (Phase II) - Kivu_15m_20L... | ecosystem: Environmental > Aquatic > Freshwater > Lake...
TGGAACAAATAGCGTATCGGTTGTGACCGTCAATAATATAATTATTCCAGGTTATAATTGGATCCGTACAACCATCCTTTAAAATACTTTCTTCTAACAACTTCAATTCTTCTTCCGCTAAATCCACCCATCAACTAATACCGCTATTTTTTTCTAACCTCTGTAGCCGTTCTTCGTGGCTATCGCATTCTATCGCTTTAATTTTGGCGGTAGCCATGCTTATTAGTTTTTCCACCTGATTGTCCTTAAGTTCACCAGACGCGTAAAGCATTATCGTTTTTCCAATAAGTTCTAATGGCGTTTCTTTCCCAGTAATGCTATCTACTTTCGCGTGTCCCCAATTATACTTATGTTTCATGACAGCGGACCAATAAGGATAAGAAAATGTTTTTTGCTGGTATTTTAAGGGGATTTTAACCCATTTAGCTTCTCCGTTACTTTTTCCTTTTTCAACGGCTTCTTTGAAACTAGGGTTATTTTTAAGCCAGTTATAAAATGTCGCCCTGCAAATATCGTGTTCCTCACAAAAATCTTCTAAAAATAAGCCCTTGCTAAATATTTCCTTAGCGGATTCATCGTGAATCTTTGAGTCATAACTATCTTTTGAAATGGATTTCTTATTAGACTTTTTCACTTATTTTTCCTTAGGCGTTTTGGTGTCTAACATATTGGATTTTCTCCCGTTTCTTTCTTCCACCTTTTTACTATAACACCCACATAAACAGGTGATAGCTCCATCATGTAGCAAATTCGGTCTAATTTCTCGCAAGCAATCAGTGTGCCACTACCACCAAAAGGGTCGTATATGGCTTCTCCAGGTGCGGAATTGTTGAGAATAGGGTGTAACATACGCCCCAAAGGTTTTTGCGTGCCGTAGCTTGTTAATCCTTCCTTTTCCGCATTTGCAAAGGAGTTGTTATTAGCAATTTCCCAACCAGTCTTGAAAGGTCTGTTCACTTATATTTGCCTCCTCACAAAAATGTATTGGTAATTTACCAGCATATAAAACCTTATCAAGCAATTTTATATGCTGCTCTCTATCGTAATTAACTTCTTCCAACTCTTCGTTTTCACTGGTCATACTAACTCGTGATTAACCTTATTAAAGATAATACTCTAATGATACTCGCTTTCCTTATCTCGCTAAAGCTTTAGAGAACAACAAATTAAATATTTAGTCTTGAGCTGATCAATGAAGCCGATAACTAGTCATTTATTCCATCTAGGCTGCAATCTGTTTGTTATTATACATTATCATTAGCTCTGCGATTTCTTCAGGCGACATTTTAGGAACCTTCCCTTTAAAAGCCATAATATGCGCTTGAAATTCTTTCGACCCACCCTTTATTTTTTCCTCTTTCTCCGTCATAAATGCACAATACTTCACAATCGCTATAAACCTTGCTTTGCCTTTTCTTGATAAGCTAAAACCCGATAGAGAGATTAATAAGTTTGCTATCGCAGCTTTTGCCTGTAACGCACACTCACGATTATAAAGAATCTCATCTTTAGTAAAGCCTTTTTGCTTATGTGCATTCCGGCTTACTATTTTCTTACCTTGTGCAGTCTTTGGCCCCGTGGATTTCAGCCATGGTTTAGACTTTAATATAACCGCAGCTTGTTTAGCCCTTCGCTCCGCTGTCCATTTAACGCCCATTTATTTCCCATTTATATAGTTTGTTTTTAAAAAATACCTGCACTAAGGTGGAACATTTAAATAATTGCCATAAAACAATATTTTAATAGAAAAGGGCGTTTAAATAAATGTTGATAAGTAGGTGTGATTTAAGGAGTTCGTATTGAGCCAAGATGTCAGATACTGGCGTGAAAATTCGAAAAATTATACTCTTTCATACTATTCAAGCAGGCTGTCACTACCACACACTGTCGAGATCAAATGAAGACTTATCATGGCCTCAGCGCAGGTTATAGGCCTTAAGTTTTCTCGCCGCTCAATCTATACAACATCTCTAAGGGTATAATGTCAGTAAGACGGCATCAATCGCAGTTGCTTAGAACTTTTGGTATCGAAGGTACAAACACGACAGCTGAGGCACTAAATTGGCACACAGCAAGGCTTTTCTGCTCTCGATGGAGAACCCAAAAAGGTACTGAGGAAAACTGCCCTTCTAGCAGGATATATTGCCGATACACGAACCAAGATACTATGCTCTGTGCAGATACATGCTCAGTATTTAGGCTCTCTGCGGCCTTAATGTTGGTAATAGAATACAATGAAATGTACCAAGAACTTTAAAGCACTAAATGTGAAGATACAGGCAGCATTTTGGTCACGTGGTCACGTTGAAAAAAAACTGACGTGACCACCAAACGTGACCACTATTTACTCAAATGACTAATAAGTGAATATGGGCTACAAATGCCTATATTTATAATATATTTACATATTATCGTGTGTATAAATATATAAATAAAAGTGTATGTGGTCACGTTGGTCACGTTGTTTTTAAAATTATACAGATACGCGTATAGGGTTTTTTATATATCCGATCATAGGGCGGGATCTATATACGTATATATATATTTCTCTGTGAATGCCAAAATGACGTGACCAACATGACCAAGCTAATTAACTAAATTTTTTAGCCTATTTTTATAGGTTTTTTTGCATTTTTTAGTGGTCACGTTGAATGGTCTTTTTGTGGTCACGTTGGATCTGGACGTGACCGCTAATCTTGGTTTTGAAGTTCATAGCCTCTTTACCCACTTATATTATTTTGCTAGCATTACATAGAATTGCGTAATTAGGAAGGAATTTAAATATGAGCATGAAAAATATTAATTTCAGGATTCCAGCAGAACTGGATGAAAAGTTAGAACGCTTAATAAAGGTTACAGAACGGCCAAAAACTTTTTTTATTAACAAAGCGATTGAGCAATATTTGGAAGACAATTATAAGCGCATATTAACTTCTAAAGATCCTGAATTGAGTTCAAATAAACACAGAAAAGAATAAGGAAACTAAGCCGTGATTAAAGGTAAAGTTGCCCCGCCCCTACAACGGTATAGAGGCGGTAAATTGTTGGTACAAGACAACCCCGCACTTTTATTGTACCTCAAAAAGCATCGTTTACCACAGTTCACATGTTACACCGAATATTTGAGGTACTGTCCAAATGAAACTATATCATTATGATTTACGACTAGATACACTTATTGAAAAAATTCATCAGGAAACAGAAATTGCAAAATCTACACTAGTAGAACAAATCTGGGCAGATTATTGGAATGGCTACTATAACAAAGATGATGGTGACTCTATGTTTTTCTTTTTTACACAAAAAAAAACTTATTATGTTAAGGTGTTTTATGAGGATAAATTAAATGAATGTGCAACAATTCCAACCCTGTCCATTATAATCAATAGAGAAAACAACTGTTTAAAACATGCTTATATACTAATACAGGATATTGTATTTGGTGATTATCCCGCTCGTCTTCTGCCACCCAGTAATGAGCCGGAAGTTGCGAAAAAATTATTACAAATAGTAGAAGAAGAATTGTTAAAACGCTCTGATAATGTTTTGGAGCTTCATGACGATCATCCTTTAATAAAATTATTGCAAGTAGAAAATACCTGGGAACTCGCATCACCCTATTTAAATTGTTTAGATTATGACACAAAAACATTGAAAACTTATTTAGATAGAAAAATTTTATTTACTTGTATGCAAAGCAACAATACTTTTCATTTTATACGCAAAAGTCTTTTTAATGAAGAAAATGTTTCCGATGAGCTGTTAGATGAGGAATATAAGAAATTAGCGCAACGACGCATTGTACCTGGGCAATATATTGACTCTTTTTATACGCACCTTACGAACCCTTATATAAATCTAAACGATTTTAAAACTGTTTGTGAAAAACAAGGCTATCAATTTAAGTTTTTAGGGCATACTGTTATGCAGGAGACTGAAACAAGAGAAGAAGAGGAAAATAAAATACTGCAAAATGCCAATAAAATAAAGATTAAAAGGAGAGATGCAAACAAAAAGGAGGCTTTGAATAAGGCTAGAACAATACGTTCACAAGAAGACAAGGAGAGAGTAGCTAAAATTCAATTCTATATAGCTGAAAATTCCAACAGAATTAAAACAGATAAAAAAGCTCTTGTTATAGACATGGAAGATAAATTTAGTATTCATCAATCCACAGCTTATCGGCATATAACAAAGTTTTTGAACAAAAGCAAGCAAAAAAATTCGCAGGTATAAAATTCGCACATAGTAAAGCTGTTTACTATATGCGAAAAAAATATTTTACAAGCATACGTTATAAGTTATCTTTACAACTTTAATTTGGTGTGGTATAAAAAAGCTGAAAAACAAAGCTTATTTTTAATACAAATTAACTTAAAACAAATTTGCATAAGCACATTTGAAATTTATTTTTCGTATATACAAAATTCGCAGGTTTTTGTCTTTAATAATATGTTTTAGGATTTAATCATGCCAGCAGCCTAGCGTGATAGCTAAGCTGCGTCAGAATTGAAATGTACAAGAAAGGCCTGAAGAACCCCTATTGTACATTTCAAGTGAAATTTTAACAAGTTGAAATGTACCTAGGAGGTCTAAATATGCCTGTCACCAACTCTTCATGGTCTGAACGTGTACCTAAACCGCACACGCCAGCACCCATCCATTTTAGTCAACAACTTACTTTGCCAGGTTTTTCATTGCGTAATTTACCGCAGAGCAAAAAAACTTTGGCAAAAGGAACAAAAAGAAACAATCAATCTAGGAGTACATCGTATGTTTAATATTAATAATGAAACTATGGCAACCGTAACGCCCATTAATAAAGGGCCTACTCTCGTTCAACTACAGCAAGAGGAAGAGCGTCGCCAGCAAGAAAAACTGTTGCCTATTGGTAATTGGGTAGCGAGTATTGATGATGCAAGCTATAAGGGGAATGACAAAAAATATCTAGTCAGAATGACGGTTAATGTGACGGATGAAAATGACGTTATCCATCCCAGAACACATGTAGAGACGTTTTTCATAGAACAGAAAAACAACTATAGCAAGCTGCCTTTACTGATTAGTTTTATGACTGCTGTAGGAATTGAGGATTTAACGGATGAATCCGCAGAGAAAATAAAGGGTAGGCGTATCATTATTTCTGTAGACCATAGCCTAGATAAAAAGAATATGAACAAAAAGTATTCAAACATCACGGGCTATGCTGCTGTGGTAAACGATGCAGATCTGTAACTTTAACATTGGACTTACCAGCATGAACCAAAACATGCTGGTAACTGTTCATAAGGATATAATATGAACCAAACTAAAAATAGGATTATAAACTACTTACCAGCTGTCCCACAAGATTTACCAGTGTTAACTAAACGTAAATTGACAAAATTACATGCGGGATTCTATACAGATGACTCACATGAATTTGAGCAAGCAGTTTTAAATTTAAATGCTGATTTTTCGTTCTCAGACATTGATAAGCCCGCTATAACTATAGGCTTACAGTCTATTGAAAGTGAATTAGTTAGCCTAATGTTTTTTGCGTGTAATAAAGATGGCAGTTTAAAACCTACACAAAAAAAACTTAGTAAGGACAAGAACCTATCTTTTTTATGGTTGAATAAAGAAATTGGTTTAGCAGAGAATTGCATATTTCTTACGACGAGTTTCTTTGAAGCGGAAACAGTTGCACAAATTGGTAATAAGTCCGTTATTTATAATTCTATCCTAAGCGACTTAGTCAAAGTTTCCAAACAAATAACCGAAGCGCATCCTGCAATTACCAACTTTTATCTATTGGGTGTTAAGCACGATGGCTACCTATCTAAGGCGTATACTACTGCGGGAGTACCGTATCTAATTCCGAATGAAAACAATTTTAACTGCACCTACAATATACATGGCGAACAAGCGTTAATAGCAAATTTAGCAGAAGAAGCCCACCAGCCAAGTATAGCTGAAGAATTGAAAGAAGAAGAACCCGCACACAAAACCAGATCTAAAAAATCCAAGTCCAAGAAGCATAAAGCTATTTCTATTAGCTCCAAAAGACTGGAGGGAGATCATGTTATTGAGATTGATGACATGACCACAAGCTATATATCAAAAACGCATAATTACATCGCTATTCATTTTCAAGATCCCGAAGAAGAGAAAACGTATAAGCTAAGCTCATATATCGTACCGATAGCGAGAATAAAACATGATGATAGTAGTTATAGTTATGTGATGTCTAAGGGTGATGATACCTTTATTATCCCAAATGAAGCTTTAGCACAAGTTTCTAAATTACGGGCAACTTTAGCTGCAAACAATGTAATTATGTATATTCTTAATGGAAAAGAGCCTAGTTGGCTACAAACAGTTTTGCAGTTAATGTGTAAAAATGTACATACCGAAATGAATGTTACCTTATCTAATGGCTGGCATACCTTTAAAACGGAAGATGGTAAGGAGCTATATTATTACAATACTTCGGCAAAAAGATTAAGTAAATTAACAACCGAAATTGTTTATCAACATAAACATATTAGAAACCGATTAAAGATTATAGGTACCGAAGAAACATTTAAAAGTAAATTGCTTCCCTTGCTCCACAATAACCCTGCGCTATGCTGTTCGTTGATTCGATCCTTAGCTGCGCCGTTAATGAAATTATTAGGCGTTTCTCCTGTTATTTTCAACTATTTTTGTAGAACAAAACGAGGAAAAAGCGTCATGATGGCAATAGCGTGCGCTTTTATAGGGATTCACAAGGAAACTAATCTTTTTAAAGCATTTGAAACTTGGGCGGGTAGTACCTTAATGGGCTTACAGCTGATGCTACCTGACTTTAACGATAGTTTGTTATGTATAGATGACTTATCCGCAGCCAATCATGCTATTGTCGGGAAATTTATTTACAGCTCAACCAATGGTGAAACAGGGGCATCAGCTACTCAAAATAGAGAACAAAGACAATCAATACAGTTTAACCCAGTTATTGATATTACAGCGGAAGGTAAACTAGTTGATGAATTAAAAGAAGCAGGAATCATTATCAAAGGAGGCGTTAGATCTCGATGTGCCGACTTTGCGTTGCCTTCTACAGATAAAATGGGGACTATATCTAATCTAAATGGGCAATCTACCACAAAGCAGTTCTTCAAAACGATTGGTTTGTTATGCACTACGGGTTGTAGAGGCAATTTGTGGAATGCTTGGTTAGATAAAATTACGGATACAGCCAATGAATTAGATGGGCTAACAGATCTACATACTAAATTTCAAGATTTCGTCACGGAGTGCGAGGAAACATATAAGGTAATGCTGTCTAACACTACCCAGGTACAAGAAATTTTAAACAATATATTCGTAGCAGGGTTCGCATTAGTGTTAGCCAATGAATGGAACTTTATATCAACAAAACAAATAGGGTTTACAGGAAAAGAGTTTGTTGGGCATTTGTTAGATTGGCATGTAGGAGATCAAACGCTTGAAAATGCTCTAGGACTTGAATTTGAAGTGCGTGAGCGATGCCATGACATGATTAAATATCAAAACAGAGATTTTACAACAATACGAAAGATTGGAAACACAGGGCATCCATCCAACACCTGCAATAACCACCTAGGTTATGTCGTAGTGCCAGCCCCTATGACAGACGCTAGCGACATCAACATACAAAACCATGCATTGTGGTATTTCTCTCCTTATGAATTTAATAATTATTTTAACAGCACATCTAAAACAAAAACTAACGAAATCATAGAGATATTAAAACGTCACAAGGCTATAGAGGTAGAAAATAATAATCCAAACCAGGTTAAAAGGTCACGATTACCAGGCAATAGAAGCTTAGGGAATAATTTTTACATTATAAATCCATACAAAATGCTAGAGATTTCCGAAGATATGCAAGTTACTGCTGATGGGGAGGATGAAGCTTATGCGTAACAAATCAGCATTAACCACTATAGATCAAATAAATGAAGCGTATAAGGGATATTTAAATAACTCACTCTTTAGATGGCAACTTGTACGCTATGTACACAAAGTCTGGCCAGATGGGGTGCTGTATAGAGATGATGTACGAGTTGCGGATATTTATGGTCGGAAAGGAGGACAAAAAGAGAGAACAGAGAAGAAGGCAAAAAGCCAAGGTGGCTCTGTATGTTTAAACGTTAATGTAGATTCAGTTAAATTTTTTAACTTATATGAGTTCGATCCTGATGTTAATATCGCATCAAGCAATATTATTGATACTTTGCTTTTAATATTCTTGGGTAATAAGAAAACGCCATTAATTATATTACAAGACTTACAACAAGCCAGGATGCAATTAGCTTTACACCACAAAGAATTTGTCCAAATATTAGAAGATTGCGCACATAACATGGAAGATAAAGAGGCATGTAAACTTACCAAATTATTCCAAAAGTTTAAAGCAAAAGCAGTTCACGAGAAGCGGTTTATACAAGCGTATGAGTATCATAATCAAGATGGTACTTTATATGGCAAGGTAGAACATTTTATTATAGATGGCTTTAAGCAATATTTTGGAAGCGGTAAAATTACAGCTTGGCCCTTGTATAACCTGAAGGATTTAACGTCAAATAAAAACATAACTATTCTGGTTGAGGGTGAAAAGAAAGTTAATTTACTGCGTCAGTTAATCGGTGATGCTGTATTTGTGACTTGTTTAAGAGGTGGGGCTAAAGCTACCTTACAAGCACATCATCTTAAACTATTAAAAAATCATACTATTTATATAATGCGAGATTTAGATGATGCTGGATTAGGTTTTGCCACCAGAAATCATAATGTACTAAGCAAAAATGGCATTCATGCGGAGATACTAGATGATAAGACTTTATTAGATTTATTTGCTTTGCCGACTATTGAACAATATCAAAAATATGACGTTGCTAATTTTATATTGACGAATCAGGACAATAAACCAGAACTACAACAATTTTTAAAACGCCTTGGCACTCGAATAAACATAGCATTCAATACCGTGAATATTGAAAAGCTGTCGCAACGCTGGGCGGATATAATAGCTGGTTTAATACAACCTACGGATGAAGTTACCGCAATGGATACTGAGGAAGATGATTATAATATAGTAGAAGAAGTAAATGCTGAGGATGCAATAGAAAATGAATTATGGGAAGAAAAAGAAGAATATACAGAAGAGGAAGAAGAAAATTCACAATATTCTAGCCCTGCTGATTTAGCGGTTGGCGTGCAAGAAGCAAGCATCCCTGATGGCACGCAAATAGAAATCGCCGTTAACAATCAATTAATAACGTGCAAGTATGTGTCCAACGTTACAGATACGCTAGCGTCATTAGAGCTATTGAATGAGGATAATGGCATACTCGGCATAGACTCGGAAACACAACCCAAGAAAAATCCTGCTTATCCATTACTAAAAGATAAAGTCGGCTTACATCCTAGCGCCTCAGATTTACGCTTGATTCAAATTTATTCTAAAGTTTTAAATACAGTTTATGTGTTTGATTGTAACAATGACGAAGTAAAAAAAGCAGTATTAGAATTTATATTAAACCAGCCCGCAAAGCGATTCGTAGCCCATAACGCAGACTTTGAATTATTACACTTTTCGGCTAACGCTTTAGATTTGCAATTACCATTGCCAAAAAGCATTCATTGTACGCACAAACAACACAGGTTGTTATATGATGGTTCCCAATCACTAAATAAATATACGGGAGCGCCCAGCAGCTTAGAGTCTATCGTATTAAATGAATTTGGCGTACAGTTAGATAAGCAATTTCAAAAAGCTTCCGCATGGGTAGGAGCCATCACCGAATCTAAGTTATTATATGCAGCGCAAGATGCCATCTTTACTTTATTAGTTTATGAAATATTTTCCGAGATGTTACTTCATTTTAGACAAACATTAAAACTTCCCGCCCAGCGTAATCCATTAATAGATGAATATGAAAACAACATTGAATCATTGCCAGCATTAGCACAAGCTTCCGCTCATGGTTTAAATGTTAGCTTACAGTATTATGAAGACGCACGTAAAATACAACAAGAGTCTTTACAATCTAAACAAATCGTCCTGCAACAGATTACCATTAAAGAGCAATCAAAAGTGGATTTACCTACCAAAGCTATCACGGAATACCTTAATCATCATTTGCCAGACAGCATTACCAAGTCGTCAAAATGTGCAAGAACTCCTACCACTAATGAAATATCACTTAAAATAAACAATTTGAAGTTTATTCTTGAGAATTTAGACGATAACAAAGATGTGCAAGTAAAGACCTTTGTTGCTAATTTATTAAATTATCGTAAATTAAAACATGAAATCTCGACCCAGGGATTAAGTTATTTAAACAAACATGTCATTAACCATAAAATTCATCCTACATTTAAAATCTTGGGCGCTAAAACAGGACGCATGGCATGCGTTAGACCTAACCTACAAAATATTTCTTCCAGTAAATTTACACATAACTATCGAAATTATTACGTTCCATCTGCTGGGTATCGGTTTATAGAGTTTGATTTTTCTATGATTGAGGTGGTGTTTTTCGCTTATCTATCTAACAATAAAAAAATGATAGCTGTATTAGAATCAGGAGCCGATATTCACGAGTACACAGCCGCAGTATTAACAGGCGTTGAGGTGGCGCATAATTTTCATCCAACCAAGCCCATTAGCAAAGCGGATAGAAAAAAAGCTAAATGCGCCACCTTTGGCTTATTGTATGGCGCCAAGGTAAAAGGATTCATGGAGTTTGCTAAAAATTCCTATGAAGTTATTTTTACGGAAGAAGAAGCAAAGGCAGTAATCAAAAAATGGAAGGCCGCTTTTGATGGTGTAGAACAAACGCATATTAGTTGGCGTAAGTTCGCCTATAAGACCAGAATGTTTGAAACAGTAAGTGGACTTCTAAAAATAACGCCTGTCAACCAATTAAATTTAAATGTTAACGAGTTCTTTAACTTTGGTATTCAGGGCAGTGCAGCTACGCTCATTAAATATACCTTGCGTTTATTATTAAAAAGATTGGAAAGACACCTTAGCTCACAAGACGTGAAATTTGTGAATTTTGTTCATGACTCGGTTTTGTTAGAAGTTAGAGACAATACCGCACTACAACGAGAAGTCGAAGAGACTATTATGAATAGCTGCTCAGATGCTCTGCGTATAGTATTACCACAAGTTCCTACCAGTTTATCAAGGCGATGCGCTGAAATCTCTATTGGTAATGACGTAAGTTCACCTTGGGGCCAGCTCGTTTCGTATAATGATAGAATTAAGAAGAAAATAGAGCAGTTAGATAACGAATTAAAAGACAACATTATCTCAGAGGAACAACATGCCACCGTTAAAAAACAACTTTTACAAGACATGGAGGATCTGTACGCTAAAAAATTTCAGGATGTCCCTACTACGGATGCAATTACTTTAGATTTTAATGCGGAAACAGACTATCCATGCGCTCCCATAAAGCCTATAGAGGAAGGTAAAATCTATTCAATCTGTTTTACTACCGCTATAGTGTGCCATACGAAGCAAAGTAAGCCATTTTTAAAGCTCTTGTTTAAATTAAATGAATCTGATTTATATGGGGCGTGTTCTCTCGCCATCTGGCATATCTCCAAAAACCATACTATCAATCCATGCAGAAGCTTTTTAGAAGCGGTTGGCTATGATATGCGTAATATTAATTTAGATACCCCTTGTAACAATGAATTTGAACGTTGGGCCAACGCTCTAAACGCTATCAAAGGGGATTTAACAGCCGCAAATGCAACTTTAAGGCATGAACAGGGCTTCTTAAATATAGTACATTTTTATGATAAGGATACTAACTTGATTGTAAATAAAGACATAGTTATAGACAAAGAAGCCTACGCCATAGATAGCCAGATACTAAAGGATGATATAACGCCAGCGGTAATATTAGATATTGAAGATAGCGTAAGTCAAAATCTACATAGCCAATGGATACTATACTTAGGAGTTGTTACCGATACACGAAAAGCCGCTCTGGTAAAAAAATATTTGTCCAAGCCAATATATGAAGGTGGATGGACAGATAATGCGCTAGAACACTTTGTAGAAAATTGCTCGCTTAATCCAAATAGTCTTGAAGATTTAATAGGACAACATATTCATGCTGATGTTCGATTGAATGTTAACCCAGAGACCGGTAAGCTTTGTAATAATGTGGAAGAAGTCTACCCGTATATTATTAATTAGGAGAAGCTATGATTACCAATTGCCTGAAAGTGTATAAAGCAAAAATTATGGTTGTCGTTGAGGCTAAGTCCATCATTTTGCACTTGCAATTATACAAAGATGGAAGTGAGCCAATAGTAATTAAACACAACCTGCCGAGCAACCCCGAATCGGCAAAGGTAGCTATGATTGAAAAGCTGGGTAAGTTATTTTCGGTTAAGACGGATTCGGCGCAGAATTTTAAAGAAGTAGAATGCTATGTCAAAGTTACCGAATCTTGGCAGCTGAACAACACTATTTTAACGCAAGTAAAGCAGTTTATACCGGAAGAAGAATATAACAGCTCATTACATTTGAATGAACAGCCGTCTCCTACTCCAGTTTCAGAAGAAGAATGGTTACAAATAAAGCAAGAGCACCAGAAAAAAACGCTAACAAAGACTACGGGCAAAGCACAGAATAAAAAGAAAGAAAACACAGCAAAACCTAAAAACCCCGCACCTGTAATCAAACAAAGAAGTAGTAGCAAACAATCTAAACACGAGCCTACCATGGCGGAACTAATCGCAATGGAACAAAAGGAAAAGGTCGCTAACAATTACAAACCCGCTATAAAAAATCATCCAATAAGTAGAAAGACGCTTGCCTTAGAAGATAAGCTAGAGTTGTCTTTAGTGAAACAAAATGGAAAGAGAGCTACCAGGCCAGGTCTAGCCACTACGTATGCTTTTGCTCACGCCATACAAGCGTGTAGCCACAAGAATAACATTTCAATTAAGAATTTTAGATAATGGACAGCAACATAAAATCTGGCGTTTATAAATATTATCTAAACCGCATGTTTCGCACAGATAGACACGGGAGCCTTTATTGACTAACAACGGTAACAACTACATAAATGTAAAACTAGATGTTGTTGACAGCGATGGCGTAATTATACCTGTTTACGATCCAATGTTTCACAAAAATCGAATTCTAGAGCTTCTAATGTCGTTTGGTAAGGAAGATTTAATATTAGAAGTTGAAGATGTAAGTTTTAAACTGGAAGAGTTAAAAGGATATGGTGGAAAAGCCATATTTGGCCCGATTCTGGCGGCAATGGTTATGTTAATAAATTTGCGGTAGATTAGTATTTAAGCCCACAAGGCCAAGGGGGTTGATCTTGATTTAATTAGAACCAAAGTATATATCAAAACGGGAAAGATACTGTATTTTGGTAAACCTGGATTTTGTGAAAGTCCATTTAAGGCAAAGACATGCGCACCCCTGGCTCCCCAGGGCGGACTCGAACCGCCGACCCAGTGGTTAACA
>Ga0169931_10010055_pt1 | contig 13516 bp, 13 predicted proteins | sample Kivu_15m_20L_FD_129675 | JGI IMG/M metagenome (GOLD analysis project Ga0169931, IMG submission 129675) | Freshwater microbial communities from Lake Kivu, Western Province, Rwanda to study Microbial Dark Matter (Phase II) - Kivu_15m_20L... | ecosystem: Environmental > Aquatic > Freshwater > Lake...
AATAAATATTTTTTTACATATTAATGCCCAAAAGAGGGGATTGGGGATTGGGGCCAATCCCCAATCCCCAATCCCCAATCCCCAATCCCCACTCTTCATTTTTATGAAATAAAAATTTATTCATATTTCTGATGATTATTATTTTATTTAACAAAAGTTTAGTTTAATATATTTAAGATATTAAAGTAAATGTCTTCTTATAATAAATACATTTACATTGCAGTAGGAGTTCTAATATTTGGGGTCGCCTTATTATTATTCAGTGGATTAATAATGAAAGGATTAATTCAGGATGAAGCAATCAATAGTGCTCAGTTGAAAGAAGAAACAAGCGATTTATGGGCTTATCTCCCAGGAAAATCAAAAGTTCAATTGTTTAAAAAACATTTTTTCTATAATGTAGAAAATTTAGATGATATTTTTTACTCTAATAAAAAAGTAAATGTTACTGAAATGGGCCCCTACTGGGTTAACGAATATGACGAATATATGAATCGTACTTATTCTCAAAACAATAGCATCGTTTCTTTTAAATATTGGAAATATCACAATACCTCCCAAGAAAACTTAAATAAAGAAGAAGAGTTAATAACAACAGTTAACCTCCCGAGTTTAGGATTCTGGTACCAAGCAAAAAATGCTGCTCCTAGTCAAGTTGCTTTAAAGGCACTATATACGATTTATCAAAGTTTGATGTCTGATTTTTACTTTGGAGCTATTCAACAGGCAGTCCAAACTATATATACAAACTCAACAAGTTTTCTTGTACGTTTCGAAAGTGATTTATATTTTCCTGACAGTTTTAAGAGTGAAATCGCTTATGACACTAACTATGGAGTATACGGGAATAACAATGCATTTTTTATCAAAGCTGTTTTGACTCATCCTTCAACTGATTCTAAATTTTTGATGGATTACTGGGGATTTACTGAAGTAGAGATGGGTTATTTCAAGAAAATTTTCTTAAAGGCTAAAGCCACTGCATTTAGTGATGATAGTAAAGTTGATCTCGCTGCTAAACAATGGCTTGATCTTAGTGTTAACAAAGGCAATTCTATTGCAAGTCTAAATGTGACTGCTCCAGGTTATGTCGAATATGGAGCATTTTTAAAATTTGTTTTAAATACAGGAAAGTCCTCGTTAACTTACGATCAAGCTAAAGTTCTTTTTTTCAATTTTAACGATATAGATAGAAATCCTAAAATAGATGACAGTGCCTCACTTATCAATAAAGTTAATTTAGAAAAATTTTTCAAATTTACAGATCAAGAAAGCGCTATTTCTTTTATTGATAACCAAATGAAGATTAACAACAAGACCGAATCTGAACTAATTTATAAATATGTTGTTTACGCAAGTAGCGAACTGGCTTTTAGATATTCAGTTGGTGGTACTAAAGGAATAGGAGCACTTTCTGATATACTTTCTCAGTCTTTATTTCAATTATTTGACAACATTGGAAATGACATGTTTTATGGAGTTCTCTCTAATAAATTATTTGTAGAATACTTCTCAACTATGTCGTGTAATGAAGCTTTAAATAAGCTAAAACTCCCTTCTGTTTATGATGTAGATTCTATCTGTGCTTATGAAAATTTAATTACAATTAAATTCGACAATATGAAATACTGGATCGACGGAATACTTTACGGAGATAAAGAATTTCAAAAACATTTAAATATGACCCAAAAAGGAAAATTAAATGAGTATGATATTATAGAACTTACAAATATTAATTCTACAATTGTTCTTCATTTCGACTCATTTGCGAAGAAAATATTTGAAGATTACGGAATAAAAGGAAATTTCAAAGCTAAAAATTTAATGAATCTTGCTGTTTATCAATGGGTCTATTCAAACGTAACAAAATCATCTGTAAATTACGTGGCTACAGATAGTGTAATAGGTTGGAATCCTACTCATTATAAAAAAGCACCTGAATTCTCCGAATTCTGTAAGGCATTTGGATATGATAATAATATTGATTACGATACTATGAAGAGTATAGCCAGTTTCGACAATTTATTTTCTTCTAAATGGATAGCTGACTCGTTCATCAATTATTACAAAAACGATACATCTAGTCCATTCTATTCAAAACAATTTATTAGCTATTTAAGATACGTGTTAATTAATGAAGTCCTTAACTTATTTTCGACTAGATCAGTAAAAGAATTATTATGGGGATATGAAGACGAACTATTAGACACAGTTAAAAACACAAATTATTTTTTAGGAGGAGATCCAACCGTATCCACATTTTTCAGTTTAATGAATAATCAAACAAATCCTCCAGAAGATGGTTCTGAATGGAAAATGTACACTGGGGTTGGTGATTACACAAAAACTAGAAACTTTAAATCCATGTTTGGTCACAATGATTCTAATATAGTGTAATTTATTTTTTAATTTTAATTTAGTATTCCTGAGCCATACTTTGATGGATCTAATACTACTTGGATACACAGACAACCTTGGAGAATACCTGTTAATGTTACAGGAACAGATGCCATTTCTTTTAGCCCCGGTGCTGATAAAAATAGTAAAATATACGCCTTTTTAGATGACTTATTTATTACTCTTTCCTTCGATTTTAATTCTACTAAAACTTACTACAAATTAAAAGCAGATAGATATATGTAAGAATAAAATATAACAATAATAGTCTAGATAAGAAGAATATTTACAATTCAACCCTTAATCCAATGAACGATAAGTATTTCTTTGATGTATATAATGGAATGGGAAACCTGACTTCTATTTTTAAAGCTCCTCTATTTGCTTCTAAACCTGCATATTATGAGTGCGACAATTTATTTGATGCTAAGCCTGAAATTACACCTTTACCATACACTCCATCAAATCCTGATGAGCAAGATGACATTGATTTATATTACGATTCTTGGATCGATATCGAACCTTATTCGGGTGCTGTTTTAAGAGCCGCACAGAAGTTGATGATATCCGCCTTTATAGAAAAAGATGAATTATTTGAAAATGACAACAGATTCATTCCTATATATTATGTATTTAGATCAGGAAACTTTACAGAAGAAAGCGTTAAGGAAATTTTTGGGGACTTAATTGTCGGACTCAGCTTCAAATTAATTTTTATTAGTTTAAGTGTTGCTATTGTCACTTTGAGTGTTGCGTTATTAGTTTTCTCATATATGAGAAAGCAGCAATCTTATGGTTCAACTCAGATACGAGAAGCTTTCATAAGTCAAGCAGAATAAAATAATTCTTTTATTTAATATATTACCATCTTTTAAATTTAAGAATATGAATGAAGGTAATTGGATTTTAAGTTGAAAATTATTAATTTAAGTACAAAATTATTTGAAATAAATGAAAAAAATATACTTATCAATTTTCATAATTATTCTAAATACTTTATGTACATTTTCATTGAGAGAAAGTAGTTGTAAGCTAAAAATGGCATCTAGCAAGATGTCTGTTTTCAGACAAGATAAATTAATATTTAATGAAGGAATAATAGATGAAGAAAGATTTGGTAAAAATGCATCTATGCCTTACGTTATTTCTTCAGAAGATCAGATTGAATATTTTTACATAATGGAAAGTAAAATAGGAAACAATCATAATCATGAAAAAATTGTAATATATTTACATAAATTGTAGCATTTCTCAACAGAATCCAGTGATAATTCAATTTTAACCGTAACAACAAAAATATCAAACGAAAATTCAGAATTTTCTGAAAATTTCGAAATGTCTGCAATCGAAGTAGTTTTTAATTGCATAGATAATAGAAGTGGAAATGTAAAATTGGAAATGACTGTTACGTCAGATCAATGCAATCCATTTACTATTTACTTGTGGAAAGAATGTAAAAAAACAAGTATGATTTCAAAATATTAATTAATGAATTAGTTCCTCCTCAAGAAATTAACATAGGGGTTACATCCTATGGTGCTGAAATAATGAAAGAAGGTAAATTCACTCAAAAAATTAAAATTGATAATCCTAATGAAAAATTTCCAATTTCAAAATCTATAAATACTTTCCAAATTTTCATTTCGAATCCTAAAGCAAATGAAAAAATTATATATATGAAGGTACCTTCAATAATAACTAATGATGAAAATATCAAAACACTTTTTAAGGGGCAATTAGCAAATGGTGGTCTTTTAAGTAGTATTCCTCAAAGTCTGTTAATAATTTTTGCATGTTCTCCTTTAAATAAAAGTAATACAGATATTCAGGTAACTTTACACTTTGATACAAATAATTACATAAATCTTTTTATTAACAAAGAATGTAACACATTAGAACAAGTACAAGAATATTTTACATTTCTTTATCTAATTTACTGGATTATCATACTATTAATCATTTCATTTATAGTTGTCCTTTTCTTCTATTATCTAAAAAGAAATGAAATAACTTTTATGGAATTCTACGATAGGATCAGAGAATTAATAAAAGATAAAATAGAATATTATAAATTAAGAAGAAATAATGAATCAGAATGTAAAAGTCTTGTTAATAGGAAAAATATGGATGATGATGAATTAGATTACAAAATCCCATCAACTGAGACAAGTGTTATTGATAAAGAGAAAAAATATAAACCAACGACGTTTGAATATGGAGGAATATAATATAATTATTATTAACATTTATTAACTTAAGAAATATAGTTAAAATTTCAATTAAAAATATTTTTTTTGATTATCAAATAAACTAAAGGAGATAATTAAATGTTTTTATAAATTTGATATAAAATAAAATAATTTATATATTTACATTAATTAAAAATAATTATTCAATAGTCTTTTATCTTCAGTGTTAGACATACATCGAGTAAATTATAGGAATCGAAAAAATAATTCAAGCGTTCAATTACTTGATCTATCTCTTGCGTTGATAGTTCAACAAGTTCCTTTTCAGTATTATTGAGCACATCTAATTATTATCAAAATATTTTACAATTCTTGATAGGTTCGAAAATAAAAGGTAAACAGCAATCCATGATTGCTTCAGGTTTAATTTTGGAGTTTAATTTTTCCAATTTTTCTAAGAAATATCTTTTCAATTCTTCATATTTTATTCCATTAACTTCAATTTTGTTAACGATAAGCTTCTCAATTTGTAATTTGTTTAGTTGATCAAAATGTTGCAATAAGGTAATCATCATAGGGAAATAGAGAAGAATATGACAAATGTAATTTAAAAAATTAATAATAAGAAAAGAAAATTTTCCGCTAGAATATTTATTAACCTCTGATGTATCTCTAGAGTGTGAAATTAAATAAGCTAGGACATTTTTCTTTTCCTTTCGAATTTCCTCTCTATAACTTTTAGCCATAAATAAAAAGAAAATCAACAAAGTTAATTCCTCGAATTTCTCTGTTGGAAAAATAATTCTCAACTTATTATCAGCTACTTGCATTACTTCCTTTAATAAATGTTTATTAAGTTTATCCAAGTCTTGTAGTGAATCGATGTATTCTTCAAATGATCCCCTATAGGATGAAGTTATGTTTTTTATTTTTTGAATGTTGAAATTATAAAAAGGGAAATTTTGAAAGACATTAGCGAATTTTTTTCTAAATTCAGATGTTATACTATTTGCGGAAAGCTTATCTATTAAATTCATGTTTATAATTACTACTTGATATTACTGCAGTTGTGATTGATCTTCCTCCTCCACATCCCATCTAATTATTTAGAAATTTTATTTTAATTAATAATAATAAATATTATTTTGAATGGAAGAGGTTAATAAAATAAGAGACTGTATTCAACTCATCAAAAAATTACCTATTGATAAAATGGATGACAATATAACAGCTATTTCTAATCTTATTTACGAAGAGGATGATTTGCTGAACGAGTTTTTACAAAAAGTAGATGCAAGAACAGAAAAATCTTCAGATGAAGATTTTCTTTATTGCGAATACAATAGAGATGGGGATTCTTACCGCTCTCCAATTTCTAATAAATACTTTCCACCTTGTCAAGATGCGACATATCCTTCTAGTAATCTGCGTGAATTAGAAATAAAATTAAATAAAATGTTTGGTTTATACAGCAGAGCCTACTATTCATCAACTACAATTAGTTCAGTTTATTGCTGGGATTTAGGCAATAAAATAGAAGAAGGATTCGCAGTAGCTATTCTCATTAAAAACGATGTTAATCTTGAAAAAGAAATTGATTCTGGTAAATGGGATAGTAATAATATAATAAACGTTTCATTCACTGAAATTGATAGTAATAAAATTAATGTCACTTACAAATTAACTACCACTGTAATTCTTCAAATGAGTTTTGATCATAATACCTGTGGAAAAGTAAGATTGTCAGGAACAGTTTCAAGACAAGTAAAATTAAATTTAAATTAGATGCAACAAACACACACAACCAAAAGTTACATGGATGAAGAATTCCATATCCATAACATTGGGAGATTAGTAGAGGATTCGGAAAATAATTTAAGAAACACTGTTGAGGAAATTTATCTAAAGAAATCTAAAGAAGTAAACTTTTTCCTATTCTTAAATTTTAGATAATTGACACTGCTAGATTCAGCCCATTAATAGGAAAGCCTAATACTGAGCAAGCTAATAAGTTGAAAGACGTTTTCAAAGGAAAATAATCAAATAAATTATATAATTAAATTAAAAAAATAACTTTTTGAATCATTAATAAGAATTAATTTTTAGTATATGTTTTAATTTATCATATAATATTTAAATAAATTAATCATATATAATCAATGAACAGATTGAATGCAAAAGACATTGGAATATTAGATATTCAACTATATTTTCCTCGCTATTACGTTGATCAGAACGAATTAGAAGTAGCAGACAAAGTAGATAAAGGAAAATACACCATAGGTCTTGGTCAACAAAAAATGGCATTTGTAGGAGACAGAGAAGACATTAATACTATATGTTTAACAGTTCTTGACAGATTGTTGCAAAGAAACAAAATTGACCCGAAGAAAGTTGGAAGATTGGAGGTAGGAACTGAAACTTTTCTAGATAAATCAAAATCTATTAAAACGTATCTTATGGATTTTTTCAAGGATGCCCAAAATTACGACATAGAAGGTATCACTACCTCTAATGCGTGTTATGGGGGAACAAACGCCTTATTTAACACAATCAATTGGATGCAAAGTGAATTTTATGATGGAAGATACGCAATAGTTATTACTGCAGATATTGCTGTGTATGCAAAAGGAAGGGCAAGACCAACAGGTGGATGTGGAGCCACTGCGATGCTTATTGGACCTAATGCTCCGATTGTATTCGAAAACATAAGATCCACTTATGTTAATAATGTTTATGACTTTTATAAACCCAACCCGAGCTCTGAATATCCAGAAGTAGATGGAATCTTTTCTATAGATTGCTATTTTAAGGCTTTGGAATATTGCTATGAAATTTTCCTCCAAAAGTATAAGACCATTTATAGTCAAGATGTAAATTTGAATTTCTTTGATTATTTCTGCTTCCACTCTCCCTTTTCAAAAATGGTAGAAAAAGCCTTTTTACAAGTTGTTTCCTACGACTTATATTCTAATAATAAGACTATCACTAACTCAGATATTTCCTCATCTAATAGCCATTACAATATCAATGATCCTAAGGTAAAGGAATTACTAGATATATTTGCCTCAAGAGAAAAAAACTTCAAACTTGATAACAAGCTACAAAACAGTTTGAAATCCGCTTTTGGTAAAGTTTTCAAAGATAGAGTTGACCCCAGTCTTATGTTTGGAAGAAATCTTGGAAACATCTACACTGGATCTTTATATATAGGTCTGTATTCGATTCTTTTGAATAAAAATTTAGACTTAACCAATAAAAGAATATTTATGTTCTCATACGGTTCAGGATGTTCAGCATCACTATTCTCATTAAAGGTTGTTTCACCTGATTATAGATATATCCAAAATACTAATTCCGATGCATTCGACAATCTCAACAACAGAATAAAAAAAACTCCAGAAGAGTTTGAAAAGATTCTATCAAGAAAGGAAAAATTATATCTATCCAACAATTATGAATCTACTGATAATATCGATGAACTATTTTATGGAACTTATTATCTTGAAAAAGTAGATGAAAGATGGAGAAGATATTACACCAGGAAAGGTCTTGATGGAAGAAAAATTACCTTTAACAAATTATCTAATACAGATGAACTTTCTCATAAAAACTTTAGTCATGGAGAATCTAGAATAAACATGGTAAGGAGCCAACTAGCCTCAACTACTAACAAAAATGAAAATGTGGTCGGTTTACCTAAATATATTACTGTACAGGAGAATATTTGGGCAGGATTCCACAAAAAATCAATTCATGAAAGACATTTACAAATAAAAAAGGTTTATCCTAACATTGACACAACCAACTTACAAACAGGAGGGTTGAACTTGATCAGAGCGGAAAATATGATAGAAAACTGCATTGGAATCATTTCGATTCCTGTGGGATTGGGATTGAATTTTACCGTGAATTCAAAAAAGTATAATGTCCCTATGGCTATAGAAGAACCTTCTGTGATCGCAGCAGTGAGTAATTCTGCAAAACTTATAAGTGAAAACAATGGATTTTTTTGCTACTCAGATCCCCCTTTAATGATAACTCAAATACACATTGTTGATACTGATTCAAATCATACCATAAGCCTTATTAATGAAAACAAATCAAAATTAATTAATATCGGGAATTCCTATTGCCAAGATATGGTCCAAAGAGGAGGAGGAATTATTGAAATGTATTCAAGAGTTTTAAAACCCTCTACTCCTGGTAATTTGGATGGAAAAGTTGTCTTGGAGGCTATAGTGAATGTGTGTGATAGCATGGGAGCAAATACTTTGAATACTATTTCTGAAGCCTTATCTCTTCATTTGGAAACTATGATTAAAGGGATCATTCTTCTAAAAATTTTAACAAATTTAGCCATCTACAGAAAATCTACTGCAGAATTCAAAATAAAAATAGAAAATTTAGGATATAAAGGAATGAGTGGAGAAGAAATTGCAAAAAGAGTTGTAGACGCTTGGGAAATAGCTTCTCTAGATCCCTACAGATGCTCAACTCATAATAAAGGAATAATGAATGGAATAGATGCTGTTGCCCTTGCTTTGGGACAAGACTGGAGAGCAATTGAAGCCGCATCTCATGCATTTGCCACTCTAAATCCTAAAACATTACTAAGCGATAGATATAAATCTCTAACATACTACAAAATCGTTGAAATAAAGGGAGAAAAATATTTGTATGGAAATCTGACCCTTCCAATAGCAGTTGGAACAGTTGGTGGAGCTATAAATTCGAACGAAAATTATAGAAATATGATGAAATTTTTAGGAAATGTCAGCTCGCAACAATTATCACAAATTATTGTTTCAGTTGGTCTAGCTCAGAATTTCGCTGCTCTAAGGGCATTAGTCAGTGAAGGAATCCAAAAAGGACACATGGGTCTTCATGCGAGAAACATTGCGATTAGTGCCGGAGTTCCTGACCATTTGATACCAGATGTCGTGAATTTTATGAAAAACAATAAAACAATTAATTCTGTTGTTGCAAAAAATTTCATGGAATCTTTGGAAATTTACACAGAACTAAGAAACAAAAATAATTCAAATAAAGACAGTGAAGTAGAGGTAAAGCAATTATCTAGTTTCTATATAGAAATAGATTACTCATTTTTAAAAGAGCCGATTGTGATGAATTTATTGTTAAATTGTAAAATATATCCTCCTATCCATTTCAATCTTCGCTCTAGGAAAATTAATAACGAAGATAACAGAATAAACGAAATTTTCAAAATTTTATTCGGAGAAGACAAACAAGAAGATTGGTTACATGAGTTTTTACAATTTGTTAATCAATTCGACTGGAATTCGACAATTTTGACAGAATTATCAAACATCAAATACAAATTAAAAATTCTTATCATTTTGTTATACACTATTTCTTACAATCTCTTAAAGTACAACTTTGAAGAAACCAAATTGTTTTTAGAAAAGATCCTTTCCAAGACCTACAATTATGACAAAATGTTAGAATTCATTCCTGACTCCTCACTTTCAATTAATTTTGGGTTATCTGTTATCTTAGAGCTTTTTGAAATTATGAAATTTTATATTAACAATTATGTGAAATCAAACAAAATTGTGGCTGAAAAATTATTATTCGTAATTGAAAACTCATTAAAAGCTTATATTAACATGGTTGAATTCGGAAATAAAATTAAAACCAAACAAATTTCTTTAAACAAAGAAATATTCGAATCATTCCTCGAACAAAGGTTTAAAAGACTGAATGCTACAGTTATTATTTTAATAAGTTTAGCATTCAGCGACGAACAGATAAGTGAGGAAGTTTTAAATTATTTCCTATCTTTTGGAAGATATTGCGAAGTCAAACTCACTTTGTTCAGAGATTATAAGAGACATAAGGTAAATTAAAATGTTAAATAATATTTAGGAAACTGATGACAAGTATTTTAATTCATACGCTCTATTTAAAAATATGTATAGAGCTGAAAACATCACAGATGAAAAATTAATAAAAGAAGATTACTTCAATTTGAAGAACGATGAGAGAAATCAATCGAGAAGTGTTTTCTCTAATTTGTCTAAATACAACAAAAATTTCGAATCTATTATTGTTGATATCGAAAAAGATATTGAATCAAGATACAATCGTGAAGCTCAACCTAAATTTTAATCTTTATTTCATTTAAATAAAATATTAATAAAAATAATTTCTTAAATTAGAATGAAAAAATAAAATTTATATTAATTTTTTTTTGAATCTATTTTGCTTGCTATTTTTATCATCGTCTTTTGTAATTTCTTCTTGTTGTTTTTGTAATTCTTCTTCTTTGATCTTTCTTCTAACTTTGGACATTTTTCTTGCGTTTTCGAAAATTTTCTTTACCAACATTTTAGGTTTTTTATATTTAGATTCATTTGGTTCAATTGACTTCTCGACATTTTCTTCTAAGAACGGAATTATTTTCCTTTATTTTAAAATTATTGGTACCAGTCATCCTCAACTGTTTCAAAACTTTCAGTTTTTTCTAAATTTTCTTTTTTCATAAATTTCATATTTAATATTCTTTCAGATAAGGACTTTTTATTAGACATTTTATCTTATAATAATTTAATATAACATATATATATATAATATGTATAAAAAATATGCATATTTTTAGAAGATAGTACAATTTTTGTCTTTTTTACTTCCACCTTCTGTGGTAAGGTTTTTCCCAATAAATCCATTTTCCCAAGTACCATTTATTTCTTCTCCTCCGAAGGTTATCATACAACCTGATCCATGCATTTTATCATTTTTCCAATCACCTTTATAAGTGTCTCCGTTTACAAACACAAACAATCCTTTACCATCTCTAAAACCATCTTTAAAATCACCATAATAAGATTCTTCATTACTAAATTTTTCAATTCCTTTACCATGTTTTTTATCATTATACCAATCTCCTTCGTAAGAATATTTAGTATTCAATGAAAGTTTGCCATGTCCATGTCTAAAATCGTTTAACCAGTTGCCTTCATATACTTCACCATTATATTTTGTATATATACCTTTACCAGATCTCTTTCCGTTTTCCCAGCCACCTTCATATTGATCACTATTGGAGTATATCATTTTTCCATAACCGTTTCTTACCCCTTTTTTAAATTTTCCTTCATAAATTCCTCCATCGAAATAACACATTGTACCATCGCCTTCCATATTATTTTCTTTGAACTCCCCCTCGTACTTACTTCCATCTTTGAAATGAATTAATCCCTTACCGTGCCTAATAATATTATTAAGAATAGTTTGGTTTGAATTATTCTCTTTATCTTGGATATCTAATAACCCTATATAAATATGACCTTGTGAAGTAACTTCATATCCCTTTCCTACAAATTTATTATTTTCGAAATGTCCTAATATCAGCCTATTATCATTTGTTCGAATTTTTATTATATCGGCCTCAACCACTCCATCTACAAATATTGTTTCCAATTCTGTATCATTTGAATAAGTAAGTTTTCCATATCCGAAGAACTTTCCTCTTCTCCATTCTCCTTCATAACATTTAATTTCTCCTTTTTAATAAAATGTCAAATTTCATATATATACCTGAATTATATTTAAATTTTCCGATGCCTTCTGGTAGATCGTCAAGCCAATAGCCATCATATTCTTTTTTATCAGTGTATCTATATATACCCTTTCCGTTTCTATTTTAAAGATGAATATACTTTTTATTATTCTTCCATTCTCCTGTATAGACAGAACCATCTCTATATTCCATCTTACCCTCACCGTTTTTATGTTTAGTTTTCGGATCAATCTGTCCCTTATATAAACCTTCATTTGAATTAATCTCTGTGTAATTTGGGAGAGTATTTAAAGGTTTGTTACATTTGATATAGTCTGTATGTAAATTATTATACTTACTTGTTATAATATCTATATATGACCAATTTACGGGATATTGTTCTATTCTCCTCTGCAAATCAGAATTATCAAAAGGGCACTTCCTCCTGATATTCTCGAATATTTTTTTACAACAGTCTTGACATATTGAATGGCCGCAGTCTAAAACTATAGGTTTTTTATCATAAATATTGTAATCTTCTAAACATATTTGACAATCTAAAATTATTCCCGAATTTTTATTCTCTATCCCACTGATCATTTATATAAATAGTAATTAATTATTAAAAAAAATTGAATATTGTATAAGGTGTTTTTTATCGTATATGATTTTACTAAAAAAGAAATTTAATTTCTGGAATTTGTAATTAATCGAACAAAATCGTATATATTAGTTGCCAGAAATTAAAGGTAGACAAAATCACCTAAAATTAACTATAAATATCATTTTAAACATTAGAGAAAAATAAAAATTTTAATCAGCAAAAATTTATTTAATTTTACAAACATTCATTAATATAAGCAACTTCCTCGAAAACTAGAACGCCATGGTTTCGTTAATCCGTGGGAATATCGGAAATTTAAGTTATTGAAATCATTTATTTAATTATAATATTTTTGAGATTGAATTTAAATATTCCTATACATAAAATTTCATTCATTATCCATTTTTAATATCATAATATTTATTATAACTATAGATATTTTTATATATAAAAATCTTAATTTTTTTAATTTTTAATCATATTATTGATATAAAATTAAAATTCATCCTTTGATTCTTTGCCAAATAATTTTTTCATATTATTATCAATCAAATTTATCATGTTATGAGCGCTAATCAATGAAATCTCAATACCATCTGCAATAGATTCAATTGAGTTCAAGTAATACAAATTATCATCAAGAATAAAATCAGGCAAATCATCTATACTTTGATAGGTTTTAAAATTTGGACATTGAAAATCCCATTTTTTGATTTTTACAATTTCGTAATTTGAAAAGATTTTATCCAACAGCAATGCCAAATTTAAGCCTTTTAATTTATAAATGTCTTCTCTAATATG
>Ga0169931_10010056_pt1 | contig 13515 bp, 13 predicted proteins | sample Kivu_15m_20L_FD_129675 | JGI IMG/M metagenome (GOLD analysis project Ga0169931, IMG submission 129675) | Freshwater microbial communities from Lake Kivu, Western Province, Rwanda to study Microbial Dark Matter (Phase II) - Kivu_15m_20L... | ecosystem: Environmental > Aquatic > Freshwater > Lake...
TTAGATGGTCGAGGATTTCAATTCACTGACGGCAATGCCACAAGGCAGTTCGTGTTCAAAGAAGGTGAGAAGATGTGGAGTACCATGGATCTCGATCTCGCCAGAGGAAAATCCTACAAAATAGAAAATATACCTGTGTTGTCTATGAATCGTTTAGGCGACAGCATAGTGCAAAGTAACCTACAATCGGTAGGAGACCTACACAAGCTCAAGGTAACGGGTGCGGTAGAATTCGCAGAATGGGCCTATTTCAATCCTGTACACAATAGATTCGGCATCAACACTGACAGTCCCAATGGTGCCATAGGTATCGCAGAAAACAATGTAGAACTTATATTAGGCAGTTTTAAAAATGATTTTGGTTACATAGGAACTTATACTAATTCAGGTCTAGAAATTGGCACCGACAACACTTCCAGAGTAGTGATCACTAATACTGGTGAAGTGGTATTTGGTAATGCCAAATACAAAAATGCTGTGGTTAGGATACATGGACGTTTGGAAGTCGACGAGCTAGTCAATGATCCTAGAGACAACGCTAGTACACCTTTAACTTTTAAAGCTACCAAAGAAAACAGTGTTTATGGTATGGGAATCATGTGGCAACAAGATGGTGTACGGCAGTTCACATACACCGCTAATCCAGACAGGATCTACAGTTCAGAAATCATAGACCTAGAACAAGATCGATGGTTCGCTATTAACAACGCTATGGTCTTATCCAAAACTAGATTAGGTGATACTGTCACTGACAGCAACATCACTAGCTTAGGAATTCTAAATAAATTAGAAGTCGATGGAAACTCCGTGCTCAGTGGCTCATTGAAAATTGGTAAAAACAATGAAGTAACAATCAATGACTACATATCTATCGCTGGCAGTAATCAACTTAAAATATTTAACGATAAATTCAGCGTCAAAGAAAAGTTTCTAGTGATCTGCGACAACGAAGAAGAATTTAAAATTACTTCATCAGGTAATATTGAATTAGGTAATAGACAAAATACCAATAGACGTATAAACATATATGGACAGTTATCTGTGGGAGCCAGCAATCCTGACCCCGAAGTCTCTCTCACAGTCGCAGGCATTGTCAGTTTAAACAACAAAAAATTTGTGAATGGTGATCAGATTCCTAAGACTGGTAGATTCAACAAAGGCGATGTTTGCTGGAATGTTGATCCTAAAGCCACAGATTATGTAGGTTGGGTCTGTGTTAGAGAAGGAACTCCGGGTGAATGGTTACCATTTGGAAGAATTGAATCACAATAACATTTGGGTTATTGGCAACGGCGAGAGTCGTAAAAACGTAAACTTAAAATCACTTAACGGTATGACCATAGGTTGTAACGCTATTCACAGGGACCATGTCTGCGACAGTATTATTGCTGTAGATCGTAGGATGGTAACAGAAATCGTCAACAACTCCCTTTATCAAAATATACCTATCTACACCAGACCTGATTGGATTACTAACTTTAAAAACTATAAAAATGTGCATGTAGTTCCAGAACTTCCTTATCAAGGAGATCAACGTTGGGACAATCCGTGGCACTGGAATAGTGGCCCATTTGCTGTTTTATTAGGCTGTTTACACAACCCCAAAACTATAAATCTTTTGGGGTTTGATTTATACGGGATCAACAATCGCGTGAACAACCTATATAAGAATACAAAAAATTACGATAAAGAAGATCATCATGCTATAGGCAATGATCATTGGCTACATCAATTGGCCAAACTTTTTGATTATTTCAGTGATATTCAATTTATACAATGGCAGACTAAAGATTGGACATTGCCTGATAAATGGTTATATTCAAAAAACTTGACAGTTAAAGCATTAAATGTATAATTACTAGTAGAGGACTTTATGGCATTCAACCCTCTTTAAATATTCTGCATGTCATCACACTTACTCGCTAATTTTTTAAAAGAGGCAAGAGATGGCGAAATTTTATTCAACAAAAACATATGGCAATGACCGAGGGCTCAGTTGTTGCTTTAGACAATGGCGTGCCACACATAGTCATTGCTCTACGCTTCATGGTTACTCAATTGGTATCAAACTAGTATTTGAATGTGATACACTAGACGACAAAAACTGGTGTATGGACTTTGGCGGACTAAAAGAATTCAAAGCATGGGCAGATCACATGTTTGATCATACTTTGGTCATTGCTGAGGATGATCCTTTACTAGATCGTTTCAAACTAATGAGCGGCTGGAGTTCAAATCCAGAACACGATGGCAATCCAGAACGTGTGCAAGTGGAGCCCTATCGTAGATCAGGTGTCTGTGATCTGCGTATTGTACCTGCTGTGGGCTGTGAAATGTTTGCTAAAATGTGCTACGACAAGATGGCAGAACTATTAGCAGGAGGCAATATGCGTTATCCTATCAATCCAAGTGTACGTGTGAAAAGTGTTGAAGTATTTGAACACGGTGCAAATTCAGCAACCTACGAAGGCGATTTTCCTGTAGCTCGAGAATGAATAGTTTTGAAAAAATCTGGGCTAGAGCTACTGGTCACTTAATGGGACAAACGGACGAAGATCGTCCAGATGTCCCTATTCTTACTGTTCGTGAAGCACGAATAGCACTATTCCTAAAAACATTTTGGGTGATCATTCATGTAATCACCTGCTTGTTTATTATAGCCAATGTAATTAGACACTGGTAAATAGTTTTATGCGTACATTTAACATCAACAAACTAACCATAGGTGGCGATAATCCACTGATAATTATTGCAGGACCTTGTCAGATAGAAAGTCAGAGTCATGCTGAGGAGATGGTAGAAAGCATAAAACAAATTACCGATGACCTTGGAGTTGGTTTTATCTATAAAAGTAGTTTTGATAAAGCCAACAGATCAAGTATATCAACTAAACGTGGTGTTGGTATTGAAGAAGGTCTTGATATTTTAAATGCTGTTAAACACGAATACGGTGTTCCTACACTTACAGACATACACGAAAGTTATCAAGCACAGTTAGTAGCAGATGCTGGCGTGGATGTAATACAGATTCCAGCATTCCTATGTAGGCAAACAGATTTGTTACTGGCTGCAGGCCAAACAGGCTGCGCAATAAATGTTAAAAAAGGACAATTTCTTGCTCCTCATGACATGAAAAATGTTGCAGAAAAAATTGCTTCAACAGGCAATGAACGTATTATGTTATGTGAAAGAGGATACACTCATGGGTACAATAATCTTGTTGTGGATATGCGCAGTTTACCTATTATGGCACGTACTGGTTATCCCGTGGTCTTTGATGCTACACATTCTGTGCAAGCACCTGGAGGATTGGGAACGAAGTCAGGCGGAGATCGCGAAATGGTACCCTACTTGGCGCGGGCTGCTGTAGCCACTGGTTCGGTTGATGCAGTTTTTATTGAAACTCACGAAGATCCAGACTCAGCCCCCAGCGACGGCCCAAATATGGTTCCGCTAGGTGAGTTAAAAAATCTTATTGAACAATTAAAATTCTTACACAGCAATGTTAGAAAATTTAACTAAGGCAGAACGTAAAGCTATTAAAGCACAACATAGGTTAGAAAAATCACTGTCAAAGTTCAAAGATCAACCTATTGATAGTTTCCAACGTAATGTAGTGTGTTTGAAATATGGAGACAAGTATCCCCCACATTATGTTAATAAACTCTACAACATGGTGCAAAGGCACACCACTGGTAAGGTTGGGTTTTACTGCGTGACCGAAAACCCTGAGGGTTTAGACAGTCATATAAAAATTATATCATTACCAGAGCATAAAAACTTACAAGGTTGGTGGTACAAACCATTTGTATTCAGCAAAGATTTTCCAGTAAAAGGAAAACTACTATTCTTAGATTTAGACATAGTTATTATCAAAAATATAGATTGTTTTTTTGACTATTTGCCTCCTAGCTTCTGTGTTATACGGGATTTTACTCGCAGTATGAACCCTAGTTGGAATCGATATAATAGCAGTGTGTTTAGATTAGATTCAGGAACACTGGGCCATGTTTGGGATTTTTTGATAAGAGATACGTCGATAACTCGAAGATTACATGGCGATCAAGATTGGCTATACGAGCGCATCAAAGACAACGTGGAGTTTTGGCCCGATGAATGGTGCCAAAGTTATAAATGGGAAATACGTAGTCGAGCGGAGATTGTTGGAGTGGGAAGACAACGCAATTTCGCCACAGTATTGACCGAACCAAAAATTAAACTAGACACAAGAATTTTGGTTTTTCACGGAGATCCCAAACCTGATCAAGTCAAGGATCCAATCGTCGTTGACAACTGGCAATAATATCAGTATAATAAAAGCATGAACACTGCTTTGCAAAGAATTGCTCTTTATTTTACTCTAGGCCTATTGCTGTCTACTTTAGAAGTCACTGTGTTTGTGTGGCAATTTTGGTCGGTATTGGCATTATTCTGGTGCAGCGAATTTATGGTGCGTAAAGGCACAGAAGAACAGGCCATGGCTCAGGGCATAAGTCGTTTCTTAAACATGAGTCAATCAGAGCAAAACGAAATTAAACGAATTCATCAACAAATTCAGAAAGAACCTAGCAATGATTAAGCGCATTGGCTTTGCCTGTAAATGGATCGACCGTCCAGATCAAGTCAACGGTATCGGTCCAAAAGATGAATGTAAACAGTATAATACTGGTGGCACCACTGTAGCTTGGTTAAATAGACAGAGCAAACAAGCAGCCGAAGATAAACTGTGGGACCTTATGAAAGGTAACATTGAAAGTGTCCGTAAACTTGTTGAACGTGTTGGGGGGTTAGATGATGGACTACGTATGGTTCGTATTAGCAGTGACGTCTTGCCTGTTTATACTGAGCCTACTTGGCGTTACTTTTGGCGTGATCCTGGAGCTCGCAGGTATGCAGAACAGGCATTTGGAGAGATCGGAAATTTGGCTAGAAAAAACAACGTTAGGTTGTCTTTTCATCCTGGTCAGTTCACCGTTCTTGCTAGCGATAATCCAGATATCGTCCGTCGCTCAATAGAGGAGTTTGAATATCATGTGGATATGGCCCGTTGGATGGGATACGGCAAGCAATTTCAGGACTTCAAGATCAACGTCCATATCTCGGGTCGACAAGGTCCAGCCGGTATCAAACGTGTGCTTGGGCGTCTCACACCGGAAGCAAGAAACTGTATTACTATCGAAAACGACGAAGTCAGCTGGGGACTCGACGCCAGTCTCGAACTATGTTCAGATCTCGCTTTGGTGCTAGACATACATCATCATTTTATCAAAACTGGTGAATACATTGAAGCTACAGACGATCGCATTAAACGCATTCAAGATAGTTGGCGCGGTGTGCGCCCTGTCATTCACTACAGTGTTAGCCGTGAAGATCTACTCGTCAACCATTGTGCTGCCACTCGCCCAGAGTTGGAGCTTTTGCTAGAAAACGGTTATAAGAAAGGCAAACTTCGTGCCCACAGTGATTTCTATTGGAACACTGCGGTCAACGATTGGGCGCTAACTCATTGGAAATGGGCCGATATCATGTGCGAAAGCAAGGCTAAGAATCTTGCAAGTCAAGCACTTTATCAACATGCCATTAGATAATCTAGTATCACAGGCGCCACCGTCAGAGGATTGGGGATTGTGTCGAGTCAACGACTGGAAACTAAAACTCTGCTGGATACCTAAACGTTGTTATCTTACAGGTAAGAAGTTATGGGGCCATTATGCCTATTACGGAGAACGTTGGATCACCGGTCCTGGAGAACCTATCATGGAACCTTATTGGATTGATAGGCGAGAATTTCTAATTTGGCAAATAAAAAGGGATCATTAAGATCCCTTTTTATTATTTGGTTTTAGGCTTGCGACCGCGATTAGCTGTGGTCTTGGCTTTAACAGCGGCCTTTTTCACAGCAGTCTTGGCTTTGGTTGTAACTGCTTTTGCATCAGCAGCATCAACTTTACCATCTTTATTGACATCGGCCACAGCTTCCACGCCACAAACAACATTTTGTACGGCTGCTTTGACATCGGCAGCGTCGACTTTACCATCGTTATTGATGTCTAGGCTTTTGGAACTACGATTGAAATAGATCAAAGCACCAACGACTACTACAACGACAATAGCGAGTAAAATTTCCATGGTTAAATCTCCTTGTGATTTATTTATGATAAGTATTGTATGGACCAAGAAATTCAGAAATTTATCAATATCTTAGAGGGAAAAAGAGAAAAGCTAGTGCTTAATAAGCTGTCTTACTCTAAAGAAGATCTTGATCCCGCAATCAGCAAACAGACCATGGATTATCACTATGGAAAACTAGCTCAGAGCTATGTAGATAGGTTCAACAAAGGCGAGGGAGATGACAAATTCAATCGTGCCGGTGCCTTTTTACACAATATTCTATTTGCTCAGTATCAAGCGCCAAAAAGCCGAAATGACCCCGTAGGTGCTATAGCTGATTTTATTGTCAAACACTATAAGAGTTTTGACAAATTCAAAGAAGAATTCAGTAAAGTAGCTATGGGCATACAAGGCAGCGGTTGGGTCTATCTTGCTAGAAACGGCAAGATCAAAACCATTGCGAATCATGAAATCAAAGATGATATCGTGTTGCTGGTAGACTGGTGGGAACATGCCTGGGCCCTAGATTATCAAAGCGACAAAAAAAAGTATCTTGAAAACCAGTGGAAGATCGTCAACTGGAATCAGATCAGTTCTATCTTAGGCTTATCAACTAGCATTTAAATAGTTGACTATGACTTCAACTCAACAACTTAAAGTTGTTACATTTCTTTTTACTTTAGCCTGTGTTTATTATTTCGATTCTACACTGTTTATTGCAGGTATATTTTTAGGCTGGATTTTATCAGGGCTGGCCGTCAGCGCACTTTATCATAGAAAAATAAGTCACAGAGCTTTTGAATATAAAAATAAATTTTGGGAATACGTCAGTTATTTGTTAATGGTAATGAGTGGCCAAGGTACCCCTTTGGGTTGGGCAATAATACACCGAACACATCATGTTAAAACTGACACTGCCGAAGATCCACAAAGTCCGCGTAGTGTAGGAAAATTCAGAACATTAATTAGCTGGTACAATGTAGATAACGTAAATCCAAAATTAGTTATAGATGTTCTACGTGATAAAAAATTAATGTTTTTACACAATCATTATAATAAAGTTTTTTTAGTTTATTCCTTGATTTTATTTTCAATCGATCCTTTATGGGTATTGTATTTCGCTGGTCTTAGTGTAACAGTTTGTGCATTTTTCTTAGGTATTGTTAATACTTGGGGGCATAGTGATCAAAATCATACTAATAATACATATGCGAAAAATATCAGTTTTTTAGGGCTGCTTTGGGGTGAGGAAGTACATAAAGATCATCACATTAACCCCAGAAATGTCAAATTTCATGATAGAGATTATTGTTATTGGTTTATTAGAATAATAGGAAAATCTAAAATTTAGCCACGTCATCTAGACTGCTGGCCTTCATATCCCAGATCTTTTTATGCTCGACTCCTTTACGTTGAGCAAATCTTTTGGCATCACAGTTACCGCAACAGTGAAAATAATTGTTGCTCAGTCTCTTTGGACTCATCTTAGCACGATCTCTACGGAATATTTCACTGCAATTATCACACCTAAACACAGCTACAACATGTTCTCTTAGGTACGTGTGGACATTGCCTAACTTGCTGACTCGTTGATATTCGCGGACTTTGTTTTCTTCATGCAGGAACATCACGTATTTACATTAAGGTTATAAAACCCTTTGATAAATATCATTATGATAACAATTTCCGACTCAGCAAAAGCAAAAATCATCGATCTTCTCAACGAAGAAAACAATCCTTCTCTGTCACTTAGAACATTTGTGCAGGGCGGGGGATGCTCAGGTATGACCTACGGGTTTACCTTCGACGATGAACAAAACGAAGATGACTTTGAGATTCCTTTGGAACAGTACAAAATATTAGTAGACGCAATGAGTATGCAGTACCTCATGGGCGCTGAGATCGACTATAAAGAAGAATTAATGAGCGCGGGGTTTACCATTAAAAATCCCAATGCACAAAGCACCTGTGGGTGCGGATCCAGCTTTAGTGTAGCTGATAACTTTTATGATGGGGTTGAACAATAATGGCCAAAAGAATCATTGACATAGGTGTACAAGGTAACGATGGCACTGGCGACAGTATTCGTGAATCTTTTCGCAAAGTAAACGAAAATTTCAACGAACTGTATGCGGTATTTCAAAATGAAGGTCGTATAGGATTCACTGACCTCGATGACACACCGGACGCACTGACGGCCAACAAGATCATTACCACCAATAGCTTTGGTACAGAGCTATCAGAAAGGTCTTTGACTGCAGGTTCAGGTATCAACATCGATGTCAGCGATCCCACTAGAATCACCATCGCTGCTACAGGTGGCGAACTATCCACTGACAACAGCCCAACTCTATCAGGACCATTAAGCGGCAGTGGTACTTTCCCCATAGGTAAGATTGCCGAACCAAGCCCAACATCTGTGAGTTTGTTCAACGCGGTTCATGGACCCAGTGGTACTACGGTGACCATCGATGATTTAGTGGTCACAAAAGGTTATGCAGATCGTAGATACATTCAACAGACTGGAGGTTCTGGAAGTTCAGGTCAGATCAGATTACGAAATGAACCAGATACTGCCAATGAATATACCAAAACAATAGATTCATTCGTAGATGGAAATATCAATATCACCGGTCACGGATTTGACAGCGGTGCTGACGGTATTAGCTACACGTATAACAGTACTGGTGCTGACGCCACTAATCTGCAGGAGACAGTTACTTCTGGTTCCTTTATCGTAGGAAGAACTTATGTCATCGACACGGTAGGTACTACCGATTTCACAGCCATAGGGGCTGCGTCGAACACTGCCGGTGAAAGATTTACCGCCAGCGGTGTAGGCACGGGAACAGGTGTAGCTAAACCTGTTTACTTCTTAAAATTTGTAAACGTCAATCAACTTAGTGTACACCCTACATTCAACGATGCCAAAGACGGCAGCAATAGAATTAGTGTCAGCGGAGGAACCGGAGTTCAAACATTGACGGACTCGTTCTATGACCCCAATCTAGCAGGATTTTGGGTCAGCAACGAAGCACTGCCAAGAACCAGCGTAGTACGTCGTCAAGGCGATACTATGACTGGAGTTTTAAATCTATCAGATCATCCAGGCGCATTAGCAGGTGCTGGAACTCCGAACGGCAGCGATGATTTACAAGCAGCTACAAAATATTATGTAGACAACAGCAGTTATGCCAGTCAGATTAACTTGTTTGTTTCTACAGCAGGTGATGATGCTCAGACAAACACACCACCTGGTAAAGAAGGTCGTGCATTGGCCTATGCTTTTAGAACCATAGGCGCTGCCTGTGAACTTGCTGAAAGTTTGATCTATAATGCAGAACCAGAACCAGGTCCTTATCAACAGGTAATAGCTTACAATAGTGGTCTAGATATTAGCAAAGTCACTAGCACAGTTGTACAACCGACAGGGTATCTCAGAGTTAAATTCACCAACGATGGCGGTAATCCCGTTGACCAAGGTAACCCAAACAACACTGACATAATCCCGGGCAAACTAGTAGTCGGAGAAAGCAGCGGAGCCAAAGGTTATGTAGTTTACTATTATGGTCCAGATGGCAGTTCTGTTATTGGCGAAGATTTCATGGATCTAGACGTAGTAAGTGGAACTTTTCAAGTAGGTGAAGCACTGCGTTATGGAGAGGCAGTTAAAGAGCTCAACATTACAATTGAAGTAGAAAGTGGTATCTATTTTGAAGATTATCCAATACGGTTACCTGCAAACGTGGCCATCATCGGTGACGAGATGCGTAGAACTATCATACGTCCGGCACCAAGAATCAGTAAAAGTAAATGGGCTGATATATCTTTCTACAGAGATAAAACTTTTGATGGATTACGATTAACTAATTATACTGGCCAAAATTTAGCCACAGCCACCACAGTAACACCTAGCCAACTCACCGGTGACATCACCGTTACGCTGGGGTCTGGTACTACTAGTCCTGGTTGGGTTGGGGCATTTTTTAGAGCAGAGCAAGGTGCAGGCAATTATCCTGCTGAGGGTGTGATAACTTCGGTAAGTGGTGCTGCTACATTTAATGTCACGTTACACGACGAATTCAGTGCGTTGACGTCAGTGGCTTCAGGCAACTGGAGTATCTATCAGACAGTGACTTATGGTAAACATTATCTAGTGGATTCGAACCGACCACAAAATACACTGATCTATGATATACCAACTCTATATCCCAATGCTGCCAACATTCTGCAATCTAACAAGGCGTTGATACAAGACGAAGTCATAAGATATATCAACGCGACTTTTCCCTCTTTATCCTACGATCAAGCATTGTGCAGTAGAGATGTGGGATTAATCGTAGATGCGGTTGTTGACGATCTAAGAACTGGTCAGATAGATCGTGTGCTAAACGCTGGAGAGAGATATTTTGAAAACGCCAGCGCATTGATAGCCATAACAACACAGAAAGTCGAAACATTAGCTGGTATAGAATACATCAATACATTGGCACAACAGATTATTGCCAACACTGCGATCTCACCTAAACGTGGCAGCGTGACTCAGATCACGGGAACTGCAGGTGAAAGTGGTAGTGGCTCCAGGATCTCAAGTCAAATATCCGCTATTAAATCAATCATTGACAAAAACAATCCTGCAAGTCTATATAATCCACCAAAGCACAACAAAGACATCGATGTATTCTTATGTAATGACAGTACTATTTTACGTCAGATATGTGTGCAAGGACATGGCGGATTTATGATGGTGCTTGATCCAGATGGTCAAGTTTTAAGCAAATCACCCTATTGTCAGCAGAGTTCAAGTTTTTCACAATCAGTAAACAAGCAGGCTTTCCGTGGCGGTCAATTCGTAGACGGTTTTGTTGGAAACCTAACAGCGTCAGTGACCAATAAGATAGACAATCAAAACATCATAATTACCAACGTGGACAAAAAACCACAAGTGCCTTGTTTTTTCCAAATAGGTGCGAATAGATATAGGATCGATGCTGTTCACGGTGCTACTGGATTTGGATTTCCTCTAGCATCAAGTTTAATAAAAAGAAACAGAGAATTCATCAAAGCGCAGGTAGTGGCAAAAATTGCTGCCGACAATCCAACATTGATTTATAAAGAATATAAAAGTGCCAGAGATACCGGTTACCTGGTTGACGCCATCGTACACGATATTGCTTATACTGGTAACAGCGAAATGTTGATGGCAGCATTTGAGTTCTATGCTAGAGAGCATCAACTACCCACAAGTATAAGAACTGTCTGTCTCAGTGCATATGAGTACATGAGAACTATGATACGTGATATCATTACCAATGTCACAGTCGTTCCTTTACAAGTAGATGTGACGCAGACTAAAGACTTAGTTAATCCAGGTGAAGGTGGAGCGTTATCTGCAATTAACACATTGATCACAAATACACTAGTGCCCATTGTGACTAATGGTATTACCAGTGCTCCAGCTAGAGTATATCCAGTATATCAGGTATTGCTATCAGAATCCACTATTTTAGGCATCAGCGTATTAAATGTTTTACCTGCAACTATTACTATCATTGGTGCTGGTAATACCAGCATGTTATCCAATGACTTCACACAGATCAATGATTTAGGATATGGGTTGGTTTGTACCAACAAAGGTTTGATTGAAACAGTCAGTGTGTTCAGTTACTATTGTCACACTGCCTTTTATGCCAAAAACGGTGGGCAGATTCGCTCATTAAACGGATCCACAGCTCATGGTGTATTTGGACTTGTTGCTGAGGGAGGTGATCCGTTAGAAGTTCCAGATAATATTACTCTCGGTGAAGACATGGTGCAGGTAGCACAGATCTATAAATTAGGCGGTGGTACTTTTGCCAGCACAGGTGAAGAAGTTGACACAAGTTTTATTATTCATAACTTTAGTTATACACCACAAAATGTCACAGCTCTAGAAATCAATCACGGCTCCACTGTTGGTATCTTTACCTACGAAGTCAGTAGAATAGAAGATGTCAGTGATCTGGAGGTGCCACCTGCGGCTCCAGGTACGTTATTGCGTGTGCAATTGGGCAGCACCAATACAGACGCTACTGCTACTGGTTTAGCTGCAGACTTAACACATAATCAAAAAATCATACTTCGTGGCTTACAGACATTCAGATTCTATGATGTTACTGAAACTAACCCTATTAGACCAAGTACAGCGTTGACATTCATAGGTGACCCTGCTCCAACTAGTCCAGAAGTATATCGTGCCATCGCATATGCCGCTGGAAATAGCATAGGTGTTGATCTACAAACAGGTGAACCAGTAGCTATTAGCACTGTGGCTAGAAGTGGCGGTGTCGCAACTATAGTCACTGTCACTCCACATAATTTAAAAACCAATGAAAGTGGTGAAAAATTTGTGACCATCGATGCTGTAGATACTTCGTTTAACGCTACCAATACTACGTTCACGATCGTAAATTCTACTACGTTTACCTATACAAATGCCGGCGGCAATGTTATCGCTAAAGCAGACGCAGGTAGCGTAATACCTAACAAAGAAGCAGTGATACAAACTGATGCCAGCTATAGATATATCCAGCTACAGATAAAGCAACGCAGTCTATTAGATGGCGATGTTATCTCTGTCACCAGAAACGCCAGTAATGTAGCTACTATATTCTTAGACGCAGCTCATGGTCTACGGGTAGGTGAACGTGTTAGCATCGCCATTGATGACGCAACCTTTAATGCCACAGACGTATTAGTCACAGCACTGCCATCCAGTGTGGCTTTTAGTTATTCAAATACAGGTAGTTCTGTATTAACTAAGGCAGCAACAGGTTCTGTCAGCATACTGATACCAAGTAAATTAGATGCTACACCTATACAAAGCGTCAGTAGAAATACCAACGTAGTCACTGTAACTACCCCCAGAGATCATGATCTAGTAACTGGGAATTTAGTTGATGTTGATTGCAGTGACAATACCTATGACGCCACAGGAGTCAGTGTTACTGTAACAGGAGATCGCACATTCACTTACTCTAATGTAGGCAGTGATGAGGCAACAAAGACGGTGACTGGCGAAATGTATTTCAAATACAGCGGAGCTCGTGCTACATTGGGTAGCAAAGTCGGTGACAGGCGTGTTGCTGTGTCTAGAAATACTACCAGCGAAGTTCAAAGACTGTTGACTAGAACTATGATTTTTGCCTGGGATGGCAAAACACATAGGGTGTTAAATTATTTTGATGAAGGCATCAGCGCCAACTATGCATATGCGACATTCGAAGATGTCAGAGATATTAATGTTTCACCTGTAACAGGTTTAAACACCAGCGTGACTCCGGTGACAAATGCAGGTCTGACAACAAATCCATTCAGTTTACGTGCAGGTCTCAGCAAAGATGAACCTGTAGAAATATTGGTCAA
>Ga0169931_10010057_pt1 | contig 13515 bp, 10 predicted proteins | sample Kivu_15m_20L_FD_129675 | JGI IMG/M metagenome (GOLD analysis project Ga0169931, IMG submission 129675) | Freshwater microbial communities from Lake Kivu, Western Province, Rwanda to study Microbial Dark Matter (Phase II) - Kivu_15m_20L... | ecosystem: Environmental > Aquatic > Freshwater > Lake...
ATATGCGCGACCGATTCCCACTCTGGGCGGCCAGTGAAAATCAACGTAATTCTGGTAGAGCGTCAGTGTCGATGCCGCCAGATTCTCAGGGATACGAACCGCTTTTTGAGCGATTCATCTCTGGCGGCGGATGGGAATCACCGATTTCTGGTTTTATGGCAACGTTAGAACGTAATTCCAACGAATTATCCCTGCTCTCGATTCCAAAATACCGCCAAATTGCAGTCGCGTCGGAACTCAGGGCGTTTATCTCCCCTTCTGGCGGTGAGAGCCTGACGGAAATTCATGATTCCCTACTTCGCTATGAGGTCTCTCGTTTTCTGCCCTCCTTGTTACAAGTGGAAGATCGAATGACCATGGCCCACGGATTGGAATCTCGAGTTCCTCTCCTAGATCTCGAACTCGTCGAATTCTTGTTATCTCTACCCGCAACAATCAGAATGACTGGAAATTCTCCTAAGGATCTCTTACGAATGGCGATGTCGCATGACCTACCACAAGGCGTCCTAGATAGACGAGACAAGATGGGATTCCCCGTGCCAATAATTGCTTGGAGCAAGGCCGGTCTGCCTAAAAAGGCTTATTCACTCTTAGATAATCTCAAAACACGACAAATTCCTGGAATTCACATAAACCCCAGCTACCAGCAAAGTAGCCAATCACACCTCGACGCACGAGAGCTATGGGGTGGCTTAATTCTTGAATCTTGGCTTCTTTCTCTAGACTAAAGGAGGTTGAAAGGGGCCAAATGCGAGTTCTTGTTACCGGTGGGGCTGGGATGGTCGGCTCCCATGTCTCGGAATTATTAGAAGCCCGTGGCGATGAAGTTATAACGGTTGATAATTTCGCAACTGGCCGCCCCGAACACTTAATCAATTTGGTCAAAGCTGACAAAATCCAAGATTCAATCTCGAATGAGAAGCTAATCCATGAGCTTGCATCTCGCTATTCGCATATTGATGCGATAGTTCACACCGCAGCCTCATTTGCTAATGGGAACGACTGGTCTGACCACATCAACACCAATATCCTCGGCACAGCACTGGTTACGCGACTTGCTCAAAATTACAATTCTAGGTTGATCTATTTTCAAACTGCTCTTTGCTACGGTCCTAATCCATCCACTCAACCAGTGCCATTGGATTATCCAAGACAACCGATGGCTTCTAGTTACGCCATCTCCAAGACGGCCGGTGAATTTTACATAGAGCAAAGTGGCATTGATTTCGTCACTTTTCGATTAGCAAACATAGTAGGACCTAGAAACCTATCTGGACCTTTGCCTATCTTCTATAAAAGAATCACCAGCGGTGAAAAATGTACCATTGCCAATGCAAAACGTGACTTTATTGATGTTCGTGATTTGGCTCCAGTAGTAGTCCAAGCTGTTGATGGAAAAGGTTCAGGTGCGTATCACTTTTCTTCAGGAAAAGATGTTTCAATCATTGATTTGTACAAAATTGTGGTTAAGACAATGTCTCTACCTCAAGAGCCTGAATTTGATTACCAAGAAAATGCCGCTGGTGGGCCGCCCAGTATTCTTCTTGATCCCTCACGAACATATGCAGATTTTGATATGCCAGTTCTGAGATCGATTGAAGCTACAGTCAAGGGCGCAATTGATTACTATCAACGGCATGGAGTGACGCGCGAGGTCACTCACCTCAAAAAAACCTAATTTGCAAAAAATGATTCTTACTAATTGGGGTGACACTGGATTAAGGTATGAGATTCTTGACTCATATCAAACTGAAAATCAATACTTTGTCGTCAATTTATTTCCGAGTCGGCATCTTAATGAAATCAATTGGCGTAATGCATAGGATCAAGAACTGCGATGCACTTAAACTTTTAATCACTTTTGTAAAAGATACAATATTCAAAATTGTTATGAATTCGGTTACAACTGAAATCTCGAGTGAGGAAAGAGCTAGTGAACAATTATATGCTTGATCAGCAGACTCCACTCCAATAAGCTTAGGTACTTATACAATTTATCCTCAAGTACTTCCCCAGTCTAATCTCATTTTCAGATTCATACAATTGTCGTTCACTCTATTTGAATTTCCCATTAATAAGCAAAGACGCCTAAAACTTTGGAATCGCAGCTCATCGCACTTTTATTGGTAGAGTAAAATCCATGTGAACCGAAATTTCTGTTCTGAGAGAATTGTCCTATAGATTTCCTATATGTATGATTATCAACAGTCGCTCATTCGAAACGTTCCACTCTTCACTTATGTCATCTGTTAATTTGTGGGTCAGATATTTTTCGTAATAGATTGCGACCATCAATTAAAAATTGAACTCTACTAAGAGCTTCTAGTTCAAAACAGAGAAATTCTTGATGTGCTGTATGAATTATTACCGCTTCAATTAAATCCGAAGTTTCAGCTTCGAATGGCCTGAACCCCAGTTCATATAGCTCATTATTTTCATATAACGGATCAACAAAGTAAGGTATTGCTCCCTTTGACATCAAAGAATCTTTTAAGGCAAAAGCACCCGAGAAGGCGGTTTCTTTTACTTTCTCCCGATACGCCACGCCCATCACGAGTACAGATTTTCCCCTTAAATCTCCAATAGCTCTTTCAAGTAAAGAAACGTAAAATTCAGGCATTCCATCATTAGTTTTGCGAGCGGCGGCAACTAAAGTTGCCGAAGGGTCGCTACTCAAATAAAACTGTGGGTATATTGGTATGCAGTGTCCGCCTACTGATATTCCCGGGGTGTGGATGTTTGAGAACGGCTGAGAGTTTGCCGCTATGATAATGTCATTTATATCGAGGTTCCTACTAATAGCAAACTTAGAAAACTGATTTGCGAGGCCGATATTTACATCTCGATAAGTAGTCTCGGCTAGCTTAACAAACTCTGCAGATTCACAAGAGTCCATGAGCCAAACTCCATTAGGCTTAGGCAAATCCTCTCTTTTATCAAATTCTATTACCTCTTGGTAAAAATCTCTACCACGTTCAGTGCAGTTTGGTGTTATCCCACCAACTATTTTCGGATAACGCTTTAGATCCGAAAAAATCCTCCCGGTTAGCACTCTTTCGGGGGAATACACCAAATTGAAATCACTACCAACTTTCAGACCAGAAATCTTCTCTAAGATTGGTAGAAACCTTTCTCGAGTCGTTCCGATTGGTAGAGTTGTTTCATACGAAATTAGAGTGCCTGGTTCAATTCCATTAGCGATTTCTTCAGTCACAGAATCCATAACGACAAAATCCGCTTTTGCATCCTTGCCAACGAATAGAGGAACAACCACGACTACAACCTCAGAACTTGCTACAGCTCTCGAAGTGTTATTCGTGGCTACGAGTCGCCCAGCAGAAACTACTTCCGAAAGGTACTCTTGCAAGTATTCTTCCTTCGGAAAAGGTTCAAGCCCACGGTTGACTAATTCAATGGTGAGTTCATTTATATCCACTCCAATTACTTTATGGCCTTTTCTTGCAAAGTGAACCGCCAATGGAAGACCTATTTTCCCTAGCCCTATTACGCAAATATTCACAACTTTACTACTTCGTTTTTTGTAGAACTTTCTATCATTGCTTCGGCAACTCTCAAGGTAGATGTCGCATCTCTGAGGCTCACATAATTAGAGCTCTCTCTACATAGTGCTTTCCTAAATTCTTCATGCTCTACCACGAGCGCTTCCGGTTTTTCAAATGCATAGATCGTCGTTGGTCCCTGAGTAGCACCTCGAAAATGGGCAACTTCGCGCTGGGAATTAAGGATGCTACCGTTCTCATAAAAAGTAAGATCAGCTCTCAAGGTATCAGCGACAAAAGTACCTTTTTCGCCGGTAATTATTATTTTGCGCTCTTTGAGAGGACTAAGCCAATTTATATTATGACTTACAAGAATTCCATTTCTCAATCTGCCAACAGCCGTAACTAAATCCTCATTACCTAGTCCAGATCGAGATGATGAATAGGCTGCAATGGATTCATATTCGTCGTCGAACAACCATTTTGCAAGGTCAATATCGTGGGTTGCTAAATCTACTACTACGCCCACATCGGTGATTCTCGCAGGAAAGGGACCAATTCTTCGAGTTAATATTTGATAGACAGCACCCAATTCACCGAGTCCGATTCGGCGTTTTGCTTCAATTAGAGCGGCATTATATCTTTCAATGTGACCAACTCCACCTAACACCCCATTCGATTCAACACAGTGGATAATCCTATTTGCTGAATCTAAATTTCTTGCAATTGGTTTCTCAATTAGAATACTGATTCCTGCAGATGCCAGATCTAGGGCAATTTCTTCATGTGTGTATGTAGGAGTGGCGATTACGCAATAATCTGGCCTTTTATTTATAAGTTCACAATAACTAGAGACGGCTGGCAATTCAGATTGTTGTTCTGACACGTCTAGTTTTGGATCATAAACTGCAACTAAATCTATACCGCTTAGAGCTTTGAGTACCCGTGCATGATTCTTGCCCATGGCACCCATTCCAACAAGTGCCGCCTTTAGATTCTCCATATATCAGCTTCACTTAATTGATTAATTGAATCTGCAACCCTATTCAAATCTGTTCTTGAGAGAGCCGAATGCACTGGAAGAGATATAACTTCTTTGCATATCAATTTAGTTACGGGGATATCTATCCTCTGCTTAAATGCGGGCAGTTCATGTACAGGAATTGGATAATACACGCCATTTCCTATTCCTAAGTTAGCTAAATGCTCACTTAAAGAGTCTCTATCGCCGGATACTCTAATCGTAAATTGATGGAAAACGTGAGAAAATCCTTCTGGTACATTTGGCAGTATTACCTTTGAAGAAATTCTCTTTGACAAGTAATTTGCATTTTCTTGCCTCCGCAATGTTCGTTCTTCTAATTTCTTTAGTTGGACTCGCCCTATTGCGGCATGGATATCTGTCATTCTCAAGTTGAATCCAATTATCTCGTTTTCATACCTTTTTTCCATACCTTGATTTCGATATAGGCGAGCCACTCGAGCTGCGTCCTGATCTTTGAAAACAATCATTCCTCCTTCGCCAGAGGTCATATTCTTTGTTGGGTAAAATGAAAAGGCAGCTGCGTCTCCGAAAGTACCCACACGTTTATCTTGAATACTTGCTAAATGCGCTTGTGCAGCGTCTTCAATAACAAGCAAGTTATACTTTCGTGCAATTTGCATGATTCGGTGCATGTCGGCTGGAAGTCCATACAAATGAACGACTTGAATTGCTCTAGTCTTTTTTGTAATCGCCTTTTCAATTTCTACAGGGTCAATGTTGAATGTCAGTGCCTCGATATCCACAAAGACTGGTTTAGCACCGCACAAAGAAACTGAGTTCGCTGTGGCGGCAAAGGTAAATGATGGAACTATTACTTCGTCTCCTGGCCCTATTCCTAAGCTCAGTAAGGCTAAGTGTAACGCGGAAGTCCCAGAATTCACTGCAACACAGATTCGGTCGCCTACTATCTTTGAAAATTCATTTTCGAATGCTTTAACTTCTGGTCCTTGTGCAAGATTCCCAGATTTCAAAACCCTTATCACCGCTTTGCGTTCTTTTCTGCCAATTATCGGCTTTGCTAACGGAATTTTTTTCATTTTTTTATTATTTCTAATTTATGAAAGTCGATTTTTTTATATTCGTCGTCAGAAATCGGACACTTAAAATAATTTTCGGAAACTTGAATCAATTGATAACCATTTTTACCTACCCAACCAATTTGCTTGGCTGGAACTCCGGCCACCAACGCAAAATCTTGCAAGTCACGAGTTACCACTGATCCCGCTGCCACCATAGACCATTTTCCAATTAATGCTGGAGACACAATTACTGCTCCAGCGCCAATAGAAGCTCCCTTTTGAATTGTTGTTTTGCTAGGGATCCAGTCTGCGGCACTTTTTATATCACCTCTAGAATTTACTGCTCTTGGATTTTTGTCATTTGTAATCACTACTCGAGGACCGATAAAGACGCCATCTTCTATTTCGGAAGGTTCATATAGATATACGCCGTTCTGTATTTTGCAGTTCTTGCCAATGATAGTTTTGGGGCCAATGTAGCAAAATTCACCAATAATCGTGTTGTCGCCTATTTTAACGTCTTCGCGTATGTGAGTGTTTGCCCAAACTACTACGTTAGATCCTAGGTTGGCGCCATAGTCGATCTGTGCTGAGGGATGTATTTTCGCCATTACTCCCCCTTCATTTTCCAAAGTTAACGCCATATAGTAATGCTCTACGCTAGCTTTCTAGTGAAGATTCGTATTTTTTAACCACATTGTCTGGATTACCTGATGCCGTAATTTTGCCATTGTCAATCAAAATCGCCCTGGTGGCCAATTCCCTGACCAGGGCGAGATTATGGGTAACTAACACCATGCACGCACTTTCACGCATAATTGTCTCCATTCGGGCCTTGGAGCGTCCTTGAAATTCTGCATCACCTACACTCAAAACTTCATCTACCATCAAGATGTCAGGCGCTTCGTCAGTCGCTACAGCAAAGCTCAGGCGACCTAACATACCTGATGAATATGTGCGGATAGGTAAATCTATAAATTTGCCCAGTCCTGACCATGCCGCAATGTCATCAATTCGAGTTTGCATCACCCGACTTGAACGTCCAAGTATCGTTCCATACAAAATTGCATTTTCTCGACCCGTCAAATCGGGGTGAAATCCGGCACCAAGTTCGATTAAGGGGGCGACAACCCCACGAGTAACCACGCGCCCTTTGGTTGGAGGCAACACCCGAGCCAGACATTTTAAAAGGGTTGACTTGCCCGCGCCGTTGCGACCAAGAACCGCCAAAGTTTCTCCCTCACTCAAAGAAAAAGAGACCCCATCGAGTGCAGTATGGTGTGTCAATATTGATTCGCGTTTTGCAAAGTTAATTAATGTTTCGCGTAAACTTTTAGCTTGATTATGTGCGATTCTGTAACTTAGAGATAAGTTATCTACTTCAATTAAAAAACGATTTGCGTGTCTCTTCATGACAACATCGCTACAAGACTAGGCCATTTTTTTGTAAAAACTTTGATTCCTACAAAAAACATAAGCAGGCTGGACGCGAACATGTAGCACCAATCAAAGATTGTAGCTATGCCTGTATTGCAAAAAGTTGCCCGAAATACCTCCAAAAAACTTGTGAGTGGATTCAAGTTCACTACCCATCTTACGGGCTCCGAAAGAATAGTTTTTGGATAAAAAATCGGGGTTAAATACGTCATTAATTGGAGTAAAACAATTACTATATTTCTAGCATCGTCAAAGCGAACGTAAATTGTCGACACTATGAGACCCAAACCTGTTACATAAAAAACCATACATATTACGAAAAGGATTGCAATAGGAGCAAGTGGATTGATTCCTGCCCCCGTAAAAATACTCACTACAAAAAGTGCTATACAACCAAAAAGGAAATTTACAGCGTTACTAATCGATCCTGAAAAGGCAAAAGTTTGTGGTGGAACATAAACTTTCGAGAGGATGCCATAGGCCGCGGTTAGCGAATCAGCAGCTTGGCTAAATCCTTGATTAAAGAAAGTCAACACCAAGACACCCGATAAAACGAAGGGGGCATACTGTTGGTTGTCAGGTAGACGTCCACCAAATAACTCAACAAAGACAAACCATAAGACTATAGTCGTTAATAAAGGATTGAGCATAGTCCAGAAGATGCCTATTACTGATTTTCGATATCTTACGCTCAAATCCCTATTCACTAATAATTTGATTAGCTCTCGCCGCTCCCATAGTTCCTTAATTGCAGGAGCGAATCCCACTTTTTGCGCTTCAGAATCATAAAGATTGCCGTCTTCCATACTATTTCAACCGCCTGATATCGAGGCCCGACGAGATATCCAGAACCATATCGAAATTTGCAGATATCTCAGCCACGACGTAGTCAGGCTGTTCAACGCAGATCAAGGCTAAATCCGCTTCTGTGGTGATTGGTGCGCGATTTTCGCCATTTAATGAGGATACTAGAGGGTCGTACCAAGAAACCTGAACGCCTCGCTCTCTTAGGTGGTTGATTAGCCCGACTGCTGGAGATTCTCGAGTATCAGGAACTCCTGGTTTATAAGTCACTCCAGCAACTAAAATCCGTTTTCCCGTTAAATTCAAATAATCGCGCTCAATTTTCTCAATTACTTGAAATAAATGCCCTTGATTTATCTCATTTCCATAATCAATGAACCCATTGCTCACCCTATGTTTATTCAAGCTATCCATAAAGTGATGGGGTGCAATCGGAATGCAATGACCACCGATTCCAAGACTTGGCAAAAAAGCTTGGAAGCCAAATGGTTTTGTGCTTGCAGCGGCGATGACTTTTGATGAATCAAGGCCTAGTGCTTCACAATTTTGTTGAAATTCATTAATAAAATTAATATTAATATACCGGTAAATATTTTCAAGAAGCTTTGCTGATTCGGCAATTTCGTAAGACTCAACAAAAACTAATTCATTAAATACTTCACCGTATACTTCTTGCATTTTTAGTTTAGAGAAATCATCCTCGGCTGCTACAAGTTTGGGTGTGTTTTTCAAATTCCATACTGGATCACCCGGGTTTATGCGCTCGGGTGAATAAACAAGCTTCACTGATTGAGTACCGATCTTTTTCCCTAACAAAGGCAGAAGCAAATTTCGAGTCGTTCCAACTGAATAGGTTGATTCAACTATGACCAATTGATGTTCTTGGAGAAAATCACCTAGAAAATCACAGGTTTCAGATAGGGATGTTAGGTCTGGAGTGTTCTGAGAATCTATAGGTGTTGGTAGCGCTAACACAAAAACGTCTGAATTTTTTGCCACATCCAAGTTGGTGGCAAATGCAATGTCACCTAATTCCTGTTGAGATGTAAGTGAATCAATCTTTTCTTTCGAAATATCGATTCCAACTGATTCATGCCCCGCGTTGTTTAACTCTTTCAAAAGAGGAAAACCCACAAAACCTAGGCCAATTACCGTAACTTTCATTCTTGTAGACCCCTGTTATCCATTAAGAATTCTCTTTTAGTGCGTTCAATGCTGCCTGGTATTCAGGGAACTGAATCGCATAACGTTTTGTCTTTTCAAATATAGCCTTTGCCTCACTCTGGTTACCCCGATCAACCAACAACTGCACCAAAGCAAAGTTATTAACATAATTAAAAGGATCTATCTCTGCGATGGCTTTTCGCATTTTGATTAGATTCTCCACATCATTTTCTACAATAGAAATCTCACCCAAAATATACAGTGCTTTTCGCGAATAGGTGCCGTTTGGGAATGCTTCACGTAAGCGTTTTTTGGCCTCTTCGATGTATCTAAGTTTAACTAGTTCGGCCGCAACCTGTGTTGTGTAAGTTTTTTCTGATGGATTTTTCCGTAATGTCTCAACAAGCATTCCCGCTTTTGCAGCCGCCTCTTGATCTGAAGTTTCATTGATAACTAAGTATTTTGCTTTCTGCAATTGTGCATCTGCAGTTGTAATTCTGATCGAAAAGATAAACCATGAAACTATTAGTGCAAAACTCAAGGTTCCCAACAAAACCTTGGTAGCGATTTGAAATTTACTACTCCTGTCATTTTTTGTTCGAGAACTCGATTGGGCAATGTTCTTATTTAAAGATATCCCACAAACAGCTCCGCCTAAAATCCACCCAAACGTAATTATTCCAAGATTCTCTACTGAAATAAATGACTGTGCCTGGAATCCCAGCCACATGGCAAATATGGCACATCCCAAGTAGTTACTTTTCTCTGCCGCATTAGCCTTCAGTATTTTTACACCTTGCCACAACACATAAATTTGAATCAACAAATACGAAGCGAATAATGGAACACCACCCGTCGCAGCCATCTGGAGGAAAACGTTGTGCGCGGAGTCTGCAATTGTTTCTGGTCCACTATTAACAACTTGAGTCACATCACGATATTTTGTGTAATTCTCACCATAGTTATCAAGACCTACCCCAAATAAGAGGTTTTCGCTAAACATGTTAATTGCTGCACGCCAGTAGTCTCCTCTGAAGCTTATTGATGGCTGATATAACCAAGTTGCTAATGGTCCTTTTTGTAACATGCCAAAAAGCCCAAATGCGCCTACAACGGTAACAGTGGCCAGATATAGCCCCTGCCATCTTTTGGCTTTACCCGATAACTTAACTAGTCCCAATATTGCAACGTTTACCGCCAAGATAAGGAAGCCTTGTTGAGAATTAGATAGGTAAACCAAACAAGATAAAACAATGGTGATGGCCAGGTACATGCTTGTAGGCCCAATCGCTTGCTGATTTCGAAATGCAAGCCAGAGGGCAGCGCTGGCAGAGATGGCTAAGAAAGCGGAGGCAAAATTGGGATTACCGAGAGTAAGGACTATGGTCGAGAATGGATTCACCCAATTAATTGGATCTAAATCTAAGTACTGAAAATAGCCATAAATTCCCAAAACTGAACCGGAGCCAGCGAGAACATAGAGGAGCAGATTCTGTTCTCGAATCTTGGTGTAACGCATCGAAATAGCGAAAATTGTGGCCATGCAGATATAAATAAGACTTCCTGTTTTTCGACCATACGCGCCAATTACTGATCTGTATAAATCATTGTCGAGTATTGATAGCACTACCAAAACCACTGCAAAGGTACCCAGTAGCACCAGAACCACAGTGAACTCCCTAGAAAAAGCTGACTTCAATAGGGGGAGCACGAGAAACGTTCCCAAGGTGATCACAGCCAATTTGGGAATGTTGATTGGATCTTGGAAAGGCAACCACACCACAAGAGCCGCGCCCAAGGCAATCAAAAACGGGAGTCTCTCATAGGTACTTAACTGGAAATCGTCTTTTTTCCCCGCCAGAGCCATATCCAAACTTTAGTTGCTTCCCCGAGCTTTTCGAGCCTTTGGCCCATCGGAGGGCCTATTACAGAGGGCGCCGCGCTGGCGCCTGTTCACGGCCGCGGGTGCTCTCATGGTTCATGAGACGGCCTTTTCGATGCCAGCCGTCGCGAGGAAATCCCTTGCGGCGACTTTGTTCGAAAGGAACACAATGTTAAAAACTCTCAAGCGCAAGATCGCGCTTGTTGTAGTCTCCGTATTGGGAGCATCAGGGCTTGCAGTGGTTGCTGCCCCGTCTGCTAATGCGGCTACGTACGCAACCACTATCGCGTTCTCAGGTGTTCGCGTTACCAAGTCCGATGGCAGTAACCGAGATAATGTTCCGCACGCAAAGGCGACGGTGAGCATCCCCACAAGCGCGACTGCATTCTCAGCAGCCGACGGTGTTGATTATCAAACTTTTACATTAACTTCGGCACCTTCAGTTGGAGCCAAAATTTCTTGGAGCAACGTTGAGTTAGCAAGCAATACGGCAGTTAACTTTGCTACCTCAAGTTCAAATACGGATTTCACAAGTTTGAACGAAGATGGGGGAACTCAAGAACTTATTAGCGTTGTAACTGCTAACAGAGCGACCGCAGGGACTATTGTCTTTTACGTTGCCGCCGACACTGCTGGTACCTATGCGGGTACCTACGTAGTCCAGGATGCTGAGGGAGACACCCTAACAGCCAGTTGGAGTTTTACTACTACTGGAATTCCAGCTACGATTACGGCTACAGCTGCTGTAACTGAAATTGTTTCCGCCGGTTCTACAACTGTAAAAATTGATGTTAAAGACGCGAATGGTAATTTAACCCAGATTGCAAACTTTGATAATGTCAAGCTCACAGTCACCACAAATGGAACTGCTGTAGATTCCACTCTCACAGATCTAAACTTCGCAGATGGATCTCACACTTACACCTTTACGGGTGGCGGTACGCCTGGTTCGACTAATACGGTAAAGGCGACTCCTCAAGGAACCATTGCTGGTTTAGCTGCCTCAACCGCAACTATTACAGAGAACAGCACCGTTATTAATGCAAATGCAATCACGGCAGGAATTACTACTTCTGCTCCAGCAGATGCATTGGATGCTGGCGGTGCAACTCCAACAAACATCAGCGGTGTGACGGTTCGTCCAGGAACTTCGACAATCACCTTTGGTATCACTGCTCCTGCAGGACACCTTGGGAAAATCTTCCGCATTAAAGGTACTGTTGATGCGGGTACCGTTACTGGCACGCTAGCAGGTGCCGCGGTGACAGAGGCGTATGTGGATATCACCACTGACGCAACAACCGGCAAGGGCTCAGGAACGTTTACTTTGGGTGGAGCTGCACTACTTAATGGCGCAACTTTGACTTTGACCCAGGTCAATGCTGCTCTGGGAGCAGTCGCGGGCGTCAACAAGGCATACCAACAAGCCGCCCCAGTCTTTGGTGCAGACAGCACTACAGCTTCTCCTTCAGGTAACCTTGTGGCAAAACTTGGTGATTCCACAGAAGTTGTTGTCACTGTTGCAGATCAGTATGACATTGGCTTAGGAGCAGGTTATCTTGTTTATGTTTACCGCGGTGCAACAGTGGCCGGTGGTACTTACCTAAGTGCTGCAACCACAGGAGCTGATGGAACTGCAAAAATCACCCTTGCGAATGCAACCACAGCAGTAGCGGGAACTGTAGAAAGCTATTCGCTAAATGTGGTCTCTCCATTGGGTGCTGCTCAAGCTGAAAATGCAATTATCACAATTACATATTCAGCAACCGGCTCCATCACTTCATTGTCATTCAATGATGGTGCGGGTATCACAGGAGCTGGAGTAGCTGGAGCCAGAACCAATTTAACAACCGTAACAGCTGAAACAGTATTGCCAGTCATCAATACACCAATCACCGCTGGAGCGGCTGGAGTAAATGACATCACTACTGATCGCATCTACACAGTTTCTTCTGGTGCAATAACCGGAACTGATGCAGCACGTGCAAATGCCATCGAGCTTGTTGCTGACTCAAATCCTGGCAATTCCATCGTGTACACAGGAACGCCTGGTGTCAAATTCCTCACCACTGAACCAACTGCAGGTGCTCCTGCAGCATGGGATGGCGGAAAGACCTCGGTAACCGCTGCAGATGCCGTTTCAGTTTACGCCTTCTCAACTAAGGCTGGACTTAACACTGTAACTGCAACGTCAGGCGGTTTGTCTGTAACTCGATCCTTCTGGGTTCAAGCAGACGCTGCAGAGTTCTATAACATCGCAGTTAGCCCAACGACATTGGATCTTGATCCAGGTGCGTACTCAGTAGTTACCGCCACCGTCACTGATGCCTTTGGTAACCCAGTGGATACCACCGGAAATGCTGTAGCAGTTGCTGCTAGCGGTGCTGTTCTTCTCGGTGGATTTGCTTCCTCATCGCTCGTAGATACCGGTAGCGATGGAACGGTGAAGGTCACTGTGATTGCCAATAACACTGGTGGCTCTGGAACGGTTACAGTCACCAACAATCTCACTACTGGTGCGTGGGTAACCTCCTACGTCAAGCCAACCAATGCGACTGCACCTGTGAAGTCTGCGTCTGTTGCGGCAACAGTTACGACTGTTACCTCCACAACGAACCCAGCCATCGAAGCAGTCAAGACTGACGTCAAGGCTGTCTCTGACAC
>Ga0169931_10010058_pt1 | contig 13514 bp, 13 predicted proteins | sample Kivu_15m_20L_FD_129675 | JGI IMG/M metagenome (GOLD analysis project Ga0169931, IMG submission 129675) | Freshwater microbial communities from Lake Kivu, Western Province, Rwanda to study Microbial Dark Matter (Phase II) - Kivu_15m_20L... | ecosystem: Environmental > Aquatic > Freshwater > Lake...
AATGAACTCACTCACTCCTGAAGAAATGATGCAACTGCTAATGCAGGCGTTGCGTTCAGGGGATCAGGCGCTGATGCGCGCGCTTGCAAAACAATCCGTCAATCGTTTCGCGGGCATGGAACCGGGTCGTCCCGTTGGTGGCACGTATTACTTGTATCGCACGTTGCGCAACCTCGATCTTGATTCGATGCTCGAGAAATTGATGGAGGCAAGTCGTCAAGAAGTTGGTGGAGACTTAACGTCTCTTGAAGAACGACTTGAACGCGACGAGCATCAGTCAAACATCGAGAAATTTAAGCAAGAAGTAGAAGCCGAAATTCGCCGCCGTCTTGTTGCTGATCGTGGGGCAGAAGCAATGGCAAAGACATTGCGTAAACCGTTGCCCGAAGATGTTGAGTTCATGCACGCCAGCCGTGAGGAGATGGCGGGGCTGAAGAAAGCGTTGCAGCCGTTAACACGTAAGTTGGCTGCCAAGTTGGCGCGCAAGCGTAAGCACGGTCGTAAGGGGCCGCTTGATTTTCGTAACACAGTGCGCCACAGCCTGAGCTACGGCGGTGTGCCTGCGGAGCCGAAGTTCAAGTTCCCCCGTCCGGCGAAACCCGAATTGATGGTCGTCGCCGACATTTCCGGGTCAGTCGCGGCATTTGCGCGTTTCACATTGATGCTGGTGTATGCGATTCAGGGGCAGTTCTCCAAAGTGCGTTCGTTTGTTTTCATTGATGGCATCGACGAGGTGACGGAGTTCTTCCGTGCAACAGAAGATGTGTCAGAAGCAATCGCACGCATCAACACCGAAGCAGACGTTATTTGGGTTGATGGACACAGTGATTACGGACACGCGTTTGAAGTGTTCTGGAACAAATACGGTAAAGACATCACCTCGCGCACCACTGTGTTGTTGCTGGGCGATGCGCGTAACAACTACCACGCGTCACAATCGTGGGTAGTGAAAGAAATGAAACAAAAAGCGCGCCATGTGTACTGGCTAAATCCTGAGCCACGGTCATACTGGAACACTGGCGACTCAATTGTTGGTGAGTACGGTTCCTTCACGGATGGCGTGTACGAATGTCGCAATTTGCGCCAGTTGGAGTCGTTCGTCGAGAAACTAGCCTGATCGCCGTGACAGGAACTCGATTGGTGCTCATCCGCCACGGCGAATCAAACGCCACGGTTCGACGCATGATTGGTGGACCACGCACATGTAGTGGGCTGTCGCCACTTGGTCAGTTGCAGTCAGAACGTCTGCGCGATCGTTTTCTCCAACACAACGAGATTCCTGCGGATGTGTTGGTGTCGAGTTCTTTCCCTCGCGCTCGCGAGACAGCGCAAATTATTGCTCCAGGCCTCGGAAGCCTGCCGATCACCGTGATTCCGCAATGGGGCGAACATGACCCAGGCCCTGAGTGCGATGGCATGTCATACAAAGATTTCATTGATCTCTACGGAATGCCCGATTGGGAAACAGACCCACACGCAATCACTTTTCCCGGTGGCGGTGAAACCGTTGCGGAGTTTCATCTTCGAGTAGGTGCAGCATTGGCTCAGACCGTGCGCTCCTATGAAGGCGCGACGGTCGTTGTGTGTTGCCATGGTGGTGTGATTGATGCGATTCTGCGCACTGCATTGCGTGCGCCCACAACTGGTTTTTTTGAAGTGCACACTTTGAACACGTCAATCACGGAAGTACAACACTTGCGTGCGGGTCGTTGGAAACTTGTGCGTTATAACGATGCAGCACATCTGTCTGGTCTCCCGGCGTCAACGGCACCGCAGATTGATGGTTCTGCTGTGCCGACGCAGTAGAGGATAACGCATGCGCACCGTGGCGATTGTTGGTGCGGGGACAGCTGGGTGTGTGGTCGCACGACGGATTGCAGATGCAACACGTAACTCTTCGGAGACTGTTCGGGTTGTTCTGATTGAGCAAGGAACTCACAATGTTCACCACGATGATGCGAATTTCATGGCATCGCTTGTTGATGATTCTTCGGCTGTCACGCGGGTGAACGTATCTGTCACAGAGGGTGTGGCACGTGATCCATATTCATATGTCCAAGGTCGGTGCATCGGCGGCGGCGGTGCTGTGAACGGCATGGTGGTGTCGCCGTTGTATGCCAACGACTTTCACGTGTGGCGTGATGAATATGGATGCACCGATTGGAATCCACACGATGTGGTGATGGCAGCAGAGGATCTGTTTCCCATCGCCACTGTGGCAGACAACGAAGTGGGAATTGTTGGTGCAGCGATGATTGCGGCCGGAGCAAATCCAGCGCAACTCATGTGGAATGGTCAGCGCGTGTCGGGGGCGAGCGTGATCGCAGACTTGATTACAAATGGTGCGCTAGAAGTAATGCGCGCACACGTTTCCCAGTTGCTCATCGATGATGGTGTCATACGCGCAGTGGTGACTGATGTGGGAGAGATACTCGCCGACGTCGTGGTTCTCGCAGCTGGTGCCGTTGCGACCCCGCTGCTGTTGCAGCAATCTGGAATCTCACACGACAATCTTGGAAGAAATGCGCAAGATCATCCATCGGTATTTTTCACCATCGAGCGTTCCTCCGCGTTCGCGGGAGGCCTCAACGCGACAGCGGTAAAGGCAATGGGGGATACACAACTGATTGCATACGAATCAGCACACCCCACAACTCCAATGTTTGGCGGCGTGTCGCTGAGTGCGTTGAAAGTGACATCTCGAGGTCATGTAGCGGGGACACTGGAATCCCCACACATTCACCTCAATCTTCTGGACAGTGAGCATGATCGTCAGTTAATGCGTCACGCTGTGCGGCAATTTATCGCCGAGACCGTTCCCGTTTTGGAAGAACATTGTGGTCGCGTACTGTGCGATGCGCATGGCACATCGGCACGAGAGTTGATGTCATTGACCGATACGGGCCTAGATGAATGGCTGCATGCGCATGTCGTGCCGCATAGCCACATCTCCGGAACGTGTGCCATGGGAGCTGGATCAGGCTCCGTTGTGTCACAGCGTGGCGAGACGCCGTCCGTTCGAGGGCTATACGTGGCCGATGCATCAGTGTTTCCACAGTTGCCACGCAGTAATACAAATATGGTGGTGGCATCAGCTGCTTCGCATATTGCGAGTTTCATTGTGGAGGATCTCTCATGACATACACCTTGGGTGTTCACGAAGTGTCCGAAGGCTGTCATGCGTATCTGCAGCCAGACGGTGGTTGGGGATGGAGCAATGCGGGCCTTGTTGTAGGTGATGGTGAATCACTCCTTGTCGACACATTGTTTGATTTGAAGTTGACACAGAAGATGCTCGATGCGATGTCTCCGCACGTGCGTACTTCTCCCATTTCGACAGTGGTCAATACGCATGCAAACGGTGACCATTGTTATGGCAATCAGTTATTGAAGGGGAAGGAAATCATCGCTTCAGAAGCAACAGCAGAAGAGATGAAAGAAGTTCCGCCATCAATGCTCGCGCAACTCAACAAAGCACCGGGCGAAGTAGGTGAGTTGTTTCGTCACTTCTTTGGAGAGTTTGAATTCGAGGGGATAGAACTCACGCCACCCACACGTACGTTTCAGGGCCGTCACGAGGTGGAAGTGGGTGGACGAATCGTCGAATTAGTTGAGGTAGGTCCGGCACATACCCGCGGTGACACTCTTGTCTTTGTTCCCGATGCGAAAACCGTTTACACCGGTGACATCTTGTTTATTGGTGGTACACCGATCGTCTGGGTGGGTCCGTTATCAAACTGGATCGCTGCCTGTGATTTGATCACATCATCTGATGTGGAGCACATAGTTCCGGGACATGGTCCTCTAACTGACAAGGCCGGGGTTGTGTCGGTGCGCGACTATTTGTCTTTTGTCGAAGAAGAAGCAACAGAGTGATTCAATGGTGGACTCGATGCGTGGGACGCGGCGCGCGACATTGCCTTGAATGGGTTTTCTAATTGGGGTGAGTACGGTCGCCTCGCGGTTAACGTCGACACTGTCTACCGCAGTCTTGATCCGGGACATCAGAGCCCGAATGTGATTGAGCAATTTAAGCGGATGTTTGAGATGGAGCGTCACTCGTAGCGGTGTTCGCAACTGCCACAGTCTTTTTCCTGTAACGCATAATCACCACTATCCAGCCAATGATCGCTACCGCGGTGAAGAAAAACCATTGACCCGCATACGACAAGTGTGGACCTTCATCAAGTGGCGGGTTGGGAACACGTGCCGGCCATTCTCCTTCAGGTGGGTCAGAGTCGAGTCGCTGTACGTACATCGGTGCAACGTCTATTTCCATTGCGCGTTCGATAAGTGGAATGTCGATGCGTTGAAATTCGGTGGTGCCCGGACGATCTGAGTCAACCGCGCCAACTGCGCTGCGTTTTTGAGGTGCACGCGCATACCCGGTGACGGTCACCGTTCCAGTGGGCGGCGCAGGGATGTCGAGAGAAAGTGGCACAAAGCCTCGATTGATCAACACAAGGTCGCCCGTGTTAGTTTTCATCGGCACCACAGAGTTGCGACCAGCCGCGCCATCTTGAGAACGATTCACGATCGTGATTTCTTGATCGGCCAGGTATTCGCCAGTCACGCGGACGGGATACCACTCGAGAAGGCTGTAGTCGTCGCCTTGCGCGAGTAGCTCGGTGAGTGGTTGAACCGGAGTCTGTGAATGTGAGCGCACTTCTGCGTTGAATTCTCTTCGTTCATCAAGACGATTGAGTTGCCATAAGCCGAGATTGATCATCACGACCGCTGACACGATGATCAGCACATGAAACAGGATCCACTTCGGGGACAGCAAGGTGCGTTTCATCGTGGTCGTTGTCCTGTTACTCGCACATCGCAAGTGAAGCAATGATTGGCTCGCCCCGCAACTCGTTCAGTTCGGTGAGAAGAAGATCACACGCGCCTTGGTCAGATGAATACAGAAGTTCTCGCTGTGGGCCAGAGACGGGCAAAGCAGCCACAAGCGATGTCCAGTGTGCATAAGGACGGTCGAGGACGATACGCAGAGCATATGACAGGGCGTGACGAGGGCGTGTGTCGTACTGCGACATGAGCCGTTCAACGTCGGGCTTGCGTAACAAGCGTCCGTGTTGTGATGAATGAGCGCGTCGGACGAGATACGGAGAAATGAAACCCGTGTAACGCTGGTGTAGTGAGCGTCGACGCCAATCGCTACCTCTTACTATCCCGCGGCACATGTGGCTGCCGCACAAACACTCAAATTCGTCATAGTCACTGCCGTCTGTCATTGCGTAATCGAATGTGAGTTCTTCTCCCGGTTCGATGTCGCGCATTGCCACTATCTGTGTCGCATTGCCTGCGCCACAATTCGGTTCGCACGAATGATTAATGGAATCACCTGGATCACGTGACGGCGGACCGAGAATAAATAAGTCGTCATCGATTTGAATCGAACGCGCGCGACGATCCGCTTCACAGTGGTCAAACGTGAATCGCCGGTGCACTTCGCCGCCAAATGTGGCGATCACACTGCGAGCAGGAATCGGTGCGATTGCAAATGCGCCATGACCACGACCGGGGGTGGCGCGATCGACTGCGAGAGGAGATAAGTAGTTGCGAAGAAAAGTGACGTCAGTTGTCATGAGGAGGAAGATTCAGGCATACAAAAAAAGAATCGTCCAGCGCCAACTCCGCCCGCTGAAGTGTCTGTCAGGGTATCGCCGTTCTGGGGAACCTGCAAGAGCGGGGGAATTGCTACCGTTGCTCAATGCATTGAGCCCGTATAGGCGCTGTGACAACGAGGGGGACTGATGACTGACTGGAATGTGGGACGTATCTGGCAGCAAGTGGCGGCCAAGATTCCGGGTCATGTGGCCCAGATCTATGGCGCACAAGAACAGACGTGGCACGAGTTTTACCGTCGTGCCAATGCTCTTGCTGTTGACTTTCACAAGGCTGGACTGGGGCAGAACTCCAAGGTGTCGTGTTATCTCTTCAACGGTCCGGAATATCTCGAGACGATGTTCGCGTCATTTCTTGGACGTTGTGTTCCGATCAACACGAATTATCGATATGGCCCCGAAGAAATCGTGTACCTGTTTGACAACGCCGATGCTGAAGCAGTCGTGTTTCACGGAGCATTTGCCGAGCTGATTGACGGCGTGCGTGGTCGCTTGCCAAAAGTGAAGCGTTGGTACATGGTGAAAGATGAGGTCTCAACGGTTCCATCGTGGGCGGTTGATTATGACGCAATCGCATCAGTTGATGTTGCCGACATCGATTCATCCGGCATGAACGGCGATGACATGTTGTTCTTGTACACGGGAGGCACAACGGGAATGCCAAAAGGTGTGATGTGGCGACTCGATGACCTCATCAATGTTCTCGGTGCTGGAGGCAACTTGTTAAATGGTTTTGGCCCCGCAGAGGACCTCGACGACATGCTCGGACGTATTGATCCGAATGGCACCGGCATTCGTACGCTCGTTGCGTGTCCGTTAATGCATGGCACAGGGCAATTCTCAGCAATTGGCACATTAATTAATGGTGGTTGTGTGGTCACGTTGCCAAACCGCAGTTTTGATCCTGCGCTGATTTGGGACACCGTGCAGAAAAACAAAGTCAACAACATCATCATTGTTGGACAAGCATTCGCTGGCCCGATGCTGGAAGAACTTGACGCCCATCCAGGAAAATACGACTTGTCGAGTGTTCGACTGATGACGTCTTCTGGTGTGATGTGGTCACAAGAAAATAAGGACGGCCTCATTGGTCACATGCCACAAGTGATGCTGTTTGATAGTTACGGATCATCGGAAGCGGTGGGTCTCGGTGCATCTGTGAGTGCAAAGGGCGCCTTGCAAAAAACCGCAAAGTTCATGTTGGGGCCAAACTGTGCGGTGTTCACCGAAGAAGGCAAACGTGTACAACCCGGTTCGGATGAACGAGGCATGGTTGCAGTTGGTGGGTTTATCCCGCTCGGGTATTACAAGGATGAAGTAAAGACCAAGGCGACATTCAAAGAATATGAAGGTCGTCGTTGGAGTATCCCGGGCGACTTTGCAACCGTTGATGAAGACAACACAATTCATCTTCTTGGTCGAGGCTCGGTATGCATCAACACCGGCGGTGAAAAAGTCTTCCCCGAAGAGGTGGAAGAGGCCTTGAAGACCCATCCTGGAGTACGTGACGCTGTTGCGGTGGGTGTGCCCGATGATCGCTTTGGTGAGGCAATCTGTGCAGTGGTTGAGCCAGAGGGGACAGCTCCATCACTTGATGATCTGAACGCACATGTTCGCGCGTCGCTTGCTGCGTACAAGGCGCCTCGTCACATTGTTGTGGTGGACACCATTGGGCGTGCGCCAAACGGCAAGGTGGACTACAAGCGTTTAAAGGAACACGCCACTTCTCAATTGGCGCGCTAAATACCACGACTTTCATTTGGGGCGGGGCTAGCCTTTAGTGCGACGCATTCAGAGAGACCAATTGGTCCGGCAACCGGGGCTAGTCCGCACGGTGCCTTCTCGCTTCGGCGGGGATGTGGCTGGGTGTTTGTCGCGCCGCGTGGCGAGACAAATGCTGTAGCAACAGGGCGATTGCTTTCTCCGACGGTGTCATTGCCATATACGCACACCGCAGTGAAGGAGGAATCATGCACACGCCAGCACATGCCGGCCAGCCATACCCCGCCACTGGTGCGTGGATGCCAAGCGATGATCCGGGTCAGCGACTGTTTCATACGTTCGCGGTTGACCGTCCGTTTTCGTTGGAAGGTGGCGGCGCGCTGAGTCATGTGACGGTTGCGTATGAAACGTGGGGCACTTTGAACGCCGAGGCGTCGAATGCGATTTTGATTTGTCATGCATGGACAGGTGACAGCCATGTCGCGGGTGCGGCGTCTCATGGTCATCCAACTCCTGGTTGGTGGGAAGGCGTTGTCGGTCCCGGACTTGCAATCGATACCAATAAGTATTTCGTCGTGTGCACCAATGTGATTGGTGGATGTCAGGGTTCAACGGGGCCAGCATCTCTTCACCCAGAAGATAGCGAACCATACGCATTGCGTTTTCCCGTTGTGACTATTCGCGACATGGTGCGCGCACAGGCATCGTTATCTGATGCGCTCGGCATTCAAAAATGGCACAGCGTGATCGGTGGATCAATGGGCGGCATGCAAGTGTTGGAGTGGGCGATCATGTTTCCCCATCGCGTTGCATCAATCATTCCGATTGCAACGTGTGCTGAAGCAAGTGCTCAACAAATCGCGTGGGGCGCTATTGGGCGGCGTGCGTTGTTGACTGATCCCAAGTGGAACGAAGGCAACTATTACGACGCAGATCCCGATGAAGGACCGTGGTTAGGGTTGTCGATCGCGCGGATGATTGCTCAGGTGACGTTTCGGACGGACTCGAAGTTTTCACAAAAGTTCGGTCGCAATTTGTCGAACAATTCATTTCATAGCGAGGGAATTGATCTGTTCTCTCGTTTCGAGGTGGAGAGCTATCTTGAACACCACGGCGAGAAGCTGGCACGACGCTTTGATGCGAACAGTTATCTGTACATCGGTAAAGCCATGGACCTCCACGACGTCGGTCGAGGTCGGGGAGGGGTCGAGGTCGCCCTGAAGCGTGTTGTATGCCCAACCTTCACGATTGGCATCGATAGCGACATTTTGTATCCGGTCCATCAGCAACAGGTCATTCACGCGCATACGGTTGAAACTGACCCGCGAAGCGAGTATGTCGAGTTGCGCAGTGATGAGGGCCACGATGGTTTCTTGATCGAAGTTGCGGCAGTATCACGAGAGATCTCTCGATTTCTGAAGAGTCTTGACCTCTGACACCCTGACATGGCGCTGCGAGCGTGAGAGAATAGACACCGTGCCTTTCTCCGTCACCGCCACATTGATCGGACAATGAAGAATATGAGTGCGGGAGTTCTGGCTGCGAACATGACCGTGAATGTGATCGCAATCGGACTCATCGTTCTCGGAGTTGTGTTGTTTGTGGTGACTATTTCTTTCTGGCGTTCATCACTGGAAGATCAGGCAGTCCTTGCTCCATTGGAAATCATGCAAGACCGCAAATTTGCGCGTGCTGATGCGGAACGGCGTACACAACTGTTGAATACCGCGCGCACTCCCGATGCACCCGTGCCTGTCAGTGGCGATGCGTCTTCGCCGTTGTTACGCGAACCTGTGTCGGAACCCGAGAAGCCCTTTCGTGATCCGTTTCCTCATGATGACGATGCTGTCGATGTGGTGCCTCGAGTAATTGACCCATTGCTCAGTCAACAGCAAACACCGCATGATGATCGGCGTCAGCGTTCTCGTGATGATCAACCAAGAATCAATCCGCGTCGTGGTCGACCGCAACGATAAAAGGAGAGAAAAGATGGCTGAATTCAACCCCGATGAGATGATCGCGCGATTCAAGGATCGTGCTCAAGCGGTGCGGAAGCGACCGTTGCCTCCCGTTGCGGGCGAGGAGCGTCAGTTGTTCATTGCTCAAGCCCAGACAGACTTTCAGGACTTTGCGATCATCGGTGATGCAACAGCGAGCATGGAAGATGGGGTGTTGGTGCTTCGCATCGACTTAAGGCCTTCGTGAGTCCTGTTGCCCGTTTTCGTGACGCACTGAATCAACGCGACGATGTGCCGTTGCTCACGGCAATTGTCGCCGTGTGCTTTTGGAGTGCAACGCCATTGTTTGTGCGTGGTGTCTCGACCTCCACAACCACGGTGATTTTCTGGCGTTTCATGGTTGCAACACCAGTGATGATTTTTGTGGCGTATCTCGCGGGTGGACATCTCACCAAAGAGTTATTTTTTAAGTCGTTTTGGCCCGGCGTTTTGTTTGCAGGATCGTTAGTGACTGGTCTCACGGCTTTGCGCGAAACGTCCATCGCGAACGCAACCCTGATCATGTCTTTGCAGCCGGTTTTGGTTCTGATGATCGCGCCAAAGTTATTCAAAGAAAAAGTGCGAATCACTCAAGTGGTGAGTTCAGTTGTTGCAATGATTGGTGTCACCATTTTTATATTGGCGGCCGCTTCCACGAGTGGGGCCACAATTCGTGGTGACCTCATCGCGTTCAGCAACCTTTTTGTGTGGACTGGCTACTTCTTGTTGTCGAAACATGTTCGTAGTACCGGTGCTGGTGCACACTCGTGGTCGTTTCTCGCCATTGTGTTTGTGTGGTCAAGTCTTTTTGTTGCGCCGTGGGCACTCGCAACAAGCAACGACATCGGGGGCATGACAACAAAAGATTGGATTCTTGTGGTGTCGATGGTGTTATTGCCCGGAGTGTTGGGCCACGGAATGATGACGTGGGCACAGCGTCACGTTGACGTGACAGTGCTCTCACTTCTTATGTTGCTGCAGCCAGTCCTCGGGGCTGTTGGCGCGTGGATTGTGTACAGCCAACATCTCAACGGTCTGCAAATCTTTGGCGGGGTACTGGTGCTTGGAGCGCTTGCCGCGATTGTGCGCGAGTCGCGAGCGGTCGCGACTGCAGAAGCTCAGGCAGCCGCTGAGATCATCGAAACCGCCTGATGTGGCCCCTTGCCGGGGTCGGCGCATTTGAGACCACCGTATCCACTGGTATTCTCTTAAGCCTTACGCGGACGTGGCTCAGTTGGTAGAGCATCACCTTGCCAAGGTGAGGGTCGCGGGTTCGAATCCCGTCGTCCGCTCCATTTGACTCAAACCGCCCTCCGGGGCGGTTTTTGTACGTCGGGAACCTATTGCTTGGCGATCATCGTCAACGCAAAGTTGATGATCGCCTCGAAGAGGTCGTCATTCGTCGGGGGATTCTCGTCAAACTCTCTCATCACAATCCCGAAGGTGTAAGCAAGAATGACGGTCGCCATTGCTCGTGCGTCGAGGTCGGTACGAACAACGTTGACTTTTTGGCCTTGAGTGAGAATGTCGGTCATTGCATCCACAACTTGGGTGTGAACTGGTGCGATGGTGGCCATTGCATGCGGTGACTGGACGGCAAAGCCGAGCGCGTTGAGGCGACGACGTCGCGCGAGGTCGCGTTCGGGGGTGAGCAATAACTTTGTCATCTGCTCGGCCAATCGACGAAGGTCTTCGAGGGTTTTCAATGCAGGCAATGCCTGGCGCATGATTTCGATGTCTTCACTAATAGTTGCAACAAAGCGAGCAGTATTTGCCTCGGCGATCAGTTGATCGCGAGTACGGAAGTGGTACGTGACGAGGCCTTGTGTAACGCCGGCAGCTTCTGACACTTCGATGATCCGGACTGAGGTTTCTCCACCACGGTCGATTGCTTCGATAGTGGCGTCCAAAATCCGCTGGCGCGAGGAGTTATCCATTGGGCGCGACGTTAGTAGATCGCGGGTTGAAACTGCGGTTCCGACATACCTTTTGCATGTCGTGTCACGATGGTGAATTCCACTTAACGGTTTTGGCGGGTTCGACCAATGTTGCCGACTACAAGTGCAACAACTGTGACAAGGAAGATCTGCCCGATGATTGCTTCGAGAGCAGTCAGTGTGCGGGCAAAGTTGGACACTGCAAGCACATCGCCGAATCCGACTGTGGTCAAGGTGATGAAACTGAAGTACTGAAATGTCGCCGGTTGCAGATCACCGTTGGCGACGACGAATGCCGCATCATCAAATTCATAGATGATTTGATGAAAACAGGCGAAAAATAAACCAATGCACAAGAACATTGAGATTGCACCGACAACGGTGGCCCAATTGATCTGGAGGTGATTCCGAATCGCGCGCAGAATGGCGATTGGCGCAAGGGCAACAAGCACAAGATTGATAAACAACATCACGCCTCGACCACCATCGACAAACGTGGCCACAATCGCGGAGATCACTGCAATCATCACGACAACACGACCAATGGCAATCACGGGATGGGACAATGTGCCAAGTCGCAACGTGAGAGTGAGCGCCACTGCTTGCAGAATGATTTGTATGGCGCGCGACCAGTTTTCATCGGGAAGTGCCGATTGCGTTACAAAAATCGCAGCGAGGATGGCGAGTACTTCAAGGTGTGTACGCAAGTCGCTGCGTGATGCCGTATCTGCTTGTGCTTCGGTCGAACTCACCGACGCGAACGTATCACTCACGCCAAAGTGTGTACTGCGATCACACTGTGAGGTAAAAGTTTTAACAGCATCTCTCGAATGCGTGTCAAAGCGCTGATGTGGCCCACATTTCCGTCGAAATGCTTGGACTGTAAAAAATGAGTACCTAGTATTTATCCGCTCGAGACATTGGGTTTTGAGCAATTGCGCGTCATGCGCGATACATCTCGTGAGGAGAATAGATGTTTGCTGGTGATTTTGGTGTGGGGCAGTTGCTCTGGACCTTCTTGTGGTTCTTCTTGTTCTTTATGTGGATCTCAATGGTGATCTACATCTTTGGAGACATCATTCGCGATAAAGAAACCAAAGGTATTGCTAAGGCATTCTGGACGTTGTTCATCATTATCTTGCCGTATATCGGTGTGCTCGTATATCTCATTGCGCGTGGCAATGGAATGGCAGAACGCTCAGTACGCAGTGCGAAAGCACAAGATGATGCTTTCCGTGAGTACGTACAGTCAGCTGCTGGTGGCAGTGCTCAACAGTTGGCAACACTTGCTGACTTGCTTGATCGCGGCAAGATCACACAAGCAGAGTACGACAACATCAAAAAGCAAATCGTTCAGGCGTAAGTAGCCAAACGTTGTAGAAGAACTTGCCCCACCGGGATCACCTGGTGGGGCTTTCTTTTTGTTTCACTAGTGACATGACACATTCCTGATATGACACATCCCATGCAGTCAACCGAGCGATTGGACTATCGCTCTCTTCTCACGCAATCACTCATCGCATTGGTGATCGGTGTTGTGTCAGGACTCGCATTACTTCTTTTCGAAGGTGCAGCGCATCGGATTGAACATCTGTTGTGGCATCGACTCCCTGATTCACTCGACATCGGACACGGTGCTGGATGGTGGACATTTCTCGTGATGACTCTCGGTGGTCTTGTGGTCGGCATTGTGCTGCACGTCGCACCTGGTCATGGCGGACATGACCCCGCAACAGAGTCGTTATTTGGAGAACCAATACACATGTCCGCAGTGTCGGGTTTGCTCATCGCAGCACTGATTACTTTGTCGATCGGTGTCAGCATGGGTCCTGAAGCGCCACTTCTTGGTGCATCAGGTGCGGCGCTGGCATTTGTTGCATCGCGTCGAAACATGCCCGCACAGGGCGTGATAGCAGTGGGGGTTGCAGGAATGCTGGGTGCGATGTTTGGTGCACCGATTGGTGCGGCTTTCGCATTCATGGAATTAGTTCCCGCGGCCGGTCGCGCGCTGTACGAGAAATTGTTTCCCTTGCTCGTTGCAGCAACGTCTGGCGCATTGACGGTCACTCTCATTGCAGCACGTCCGCGACTATCTGCACCTATGCCACCGTTACGCGATTTTCTTGTGATTGACATTGTCTCCGCATTGCTGATCGGTGCGATTGCAGCGGCACTTGGTGTGGCTTTTGGATATGCATTGCGATTCATGCACCCTCTGGTTCAGC
>Ga0169931_10010059_pt1 | contig 13512 bp, 12 predicted proteins | sample Kivu_15m_20L_FD_129675 | JGI IMG/M metagenome (GOLD analysis project Ga0169931, IMG submission 129675) | Freshwater microbial communities from Lake Kivu, Western Province, Rwanda to study Microbial Dark Matter (Phase II) - Kivu_15m_20L... | ecosystem: Environmental > Aquatic > Freshwater > Lake...
CATTCGCTTTTCCAATGGAGTGAATAAAGCAGAAAGAATTAGTAATGCTAAGTGGAGAATCTATCCTGAAAAAGGCAAATATAAGGATTACGATGTTCTCATCGTAGCCAATGGTCATCACTGGAAAGAGAACTGGCCGATTTTCCCTGGAAAATTTGATGGAGAAAGCATTCACTCTCATTCCTATATTGATCCAACTAATCCTATTTCGTTGGTTGACAAGCGAGTGGTTGTAGTGGGGATGGGGAATTCTGCTATGGATTTGGCCGTAGAGTGCAGCCGTCCTGGGATAGCCAAAGAAGTTTACCTGTCCGCCAGGAGAGGCGCTTATGTGATTCCTAATTACTTGTTTGGATTGCCTTTTGATAAATTACCTGGATTGATCCCTCACTGGTTTCCTTTTTCTCTACAGCAATTTTTTGCCCATCACTTAGTTCAGTTGGCTGTGGGAAAAATGGAAAACTTTGGTCTTCCTAAGCCTGATCATAAATTTGGAAGCGCTCACCCTACAGTCTCGCAAGATCTCTTGGTTAGGCTGGGAAGAGGGGATATTCTACCCAAGCCAGCTATCCAGGAATTGCGCGGAAATGAAATTTTGTTTGCAGATGGATCAATAGTTGAAGCTGATGTGTTAGTTTATTGTACAGGTTATGAAATATCTTTTCCTTTTTTCTCTGAGGATCTCTTGAGCATACAAAATAATGAGATCCCTCTATTTTTCCGATTGAGAAAACCTCAAATGGAGAATCTTTTCTTTGTGGGATTGGTCCAACCACTCGGGGCAGTGATGCCCATAGCTGAAGCGCAGGGTAAATGGATCGCAGAAGCACTTGTTGGCAAATACAAATTTCCCTCAGAAAAAGTGATGTTTAATTGGATCCAAAGAGATTCAAAAAAAATACAAAAACGTTATGTGAAGAGTAATAGACATACCATTCAAATTGATTTCGATATTTTTTTGCATGAAATGAAAGAGGAAAGAAATAAGGGACGAAAGAGAGCCATGAAGGATCAAAAAGTCATTTAATTATGTATCAAATTGGTTTTCTTTTGATTTTACTTTCTCTGACCCAAGCATGCTCAACGGGTAATGGATTAGGTTATCGAGGCAATCCACTGATAGGTTGGATCGAGACAAAATTTACAGAAAATAAAGTGGACGTTTTTTCGACCTTTCGCAGGTACCCGAACTTAAGATCGGAAAGATTTGAATTTCCAGTTGGAGGTCGATATGGTGAAGGCTACTATATAGCACAGAAGTTCGGTGCAGAAAATTTCAAGTTCGGACAAAGACTTCATTTAGGCGAGGACTGGAATTACATTGCTGGTGGCGACAGTGACTTCGGAGCACCTGTGTTTTCGATTTCAAATGGAGTGGTGAGTTCAGTGGCTGATCATGGCGGAGGGTGGGGCAGGGTTGTTCGCATCGTCCACAAGGAAACAGATTCCAAATCCGAGGGCAAAGGGTTTCGTTTTATTGAGTCTCTTTATGCTCATTTGTGGACCATTGATGTGATTCCTGGACAAATCGTGCAAACGGGAGAGTGGATTGGAACTATCGGGAACGCCGGAGGGGCTTATATCTCTCATTTGCATTTTGAATTGAGAGACAAACCAAATCTGCCCTTAGGAGGTGGTTACTCTTACGAACTGGATGGCTTTCTGCCTCCGACCCAATTTCTGTCGAAAAAGCTCCAGCCAGAAAAAAGAATCAATGAGGATATTTTTTTATTGAATGCTCCGAATGAGGGATAGGACCTCATCCTCTTTTGTTCCATCGGTGTCATAAAAATTGGCATGAATCTCAAAAAGGGGCTCACCTTCGATAGGTATCACCTTCAGTACCTTCACTAGGAACTCAATAGAACCCGTCAGGGAAACCAGTTTGATATCCATGGAAAGGATGGAGGCCAGCTCGATTTCTTGAGGAGATAGGAAGGAAATCCCCCTCGCACTGATTTGTTTGTGAACATCGTAATCAGGTAATAATTCCCATTGAAGACCAACGGAAGATGGAATTTCAGTGTAGTGATTGCTCATAGTTTCCTCCAATATTAATGAGTTTTATCAATTAAACAATGACAATTTTAAAACAAAACCAAAAGATTTAAGCCAAAAGAAAATTAAACACAGCTAACAGACCAATTAGGCCCATCCCCCAACCCAAAAGACTCTTATCCCAAAAAGGCAAAGATTTGTCTCTGGTTACATAAAGCAGACCGTCCAGTTCAGACAATGGCTTCGGCTTGCTAATCCAACTAACAAGTATCATAGTAACGAAAGTTGTTGAGCCGCTCACAACGGCTCCATAAAAATTACTCACCATTTCCGACTTGTATACTAGAAAACCATTTTTGAAGAGAAGATAATGAGCGAGACCAGAGGCAGTTCCAAGTAGCATCCCGTAGAATCCCGCCCAAGGAGTGGCTCTTTTCCAAAACATCCCAAGCAAAAATACCGCGATCAAAGGAGAATTGAAAAAGGAAAACAGGAGCTGGATATAATTCATGATATTTTCGAACTGCTTGGCGATATAAGAACCTGCTATGGCAGCGCCTATCGATGCCGCTGTGCAGATTTTTCCTATTTTTAAATACTTCTCATCGGATTCTCCTGGTGCAATGTAAGTTTGGTACAAATCGTAAGTAAAAACGGTATTCAGAGCAGTAATAGAGCTAGACATCCCTGCCATAAAAGCAGCTAAGAAAGCGGTGGTTCCTAACCCAAGCATTCCCGCAGGATAAAACTTTTGAAGCAGAATTAGGAAAGATCTATTGTAGTCTCCATTCAATTCGGATGAGAACTGAGTCAGGGCAATCATTCCTGGAACTACTGTTAAAAAAGGCAGAAAAATTTTGAACATGGCTCCTACCAGTGGAGTTCTTCTCGCAGCGTGATAGTCTTTTGCAGCCATGGCCCTCTGAACTTCAGTGAAACCACAAGTCCAGTAGGAAAAGGAAAGAACAAATCCCAATCCCAAACAAACTGAAATTAAATCCCATCCCAAGGGATTTTCACCATAAGCTAAACCTTTCCACATGTGCTTGTGAGATTCTGGAATCTTAGTCCAAAAATTTTGTACTCCTCCAGATGCATAGATGCCCAAAAAAACTAAGGGGAAGAGACCAAAGATAGTTAAAAAAAACTGCATCACTTCCGTATAAATTGAGGAGGTCAATCCACCATAAATAGTATAGATTAGCACAATTCCAGCGCTAATCCAAATAGATAGATCTGGATCCCAACCCAACATTTGATCGAATACCAATGACAAGGAATACAGGTATATTCCAGCACCCAAGCCCAATGAAACCAGAGTAATAATCGCATTCAATAGATGAGAGGCATTGTTGTAACGATATCTCAAATACTCCGGAACAGATCTTATCTTATTCGAGTAATAAAATGGCATCATGAATATGCCCAAAAATACCATCCCAGGAATAGCTCCCAAATAATAGAAATGAAATGTTAGGAATCCATACTGGGCTCCGCTAGCGCTCATACCTAGCAATTCAAGCGCCGAAATATTGGCAGAAATAAATGCGATTCCAGTTATCCAAGCTGGGATGCTCCTTCCAGCTAGCAAAAATTGTTCCGAAGAGTTCATTTTCTTCTTTAGGAGTGAACCAATGATTACCATGAACAAAAGGAACACTCCAAGAACTGCAAAATCTATATTTTGTAAGGTGGTTTGCATAATAATTTGTAATTTAATAGAATTGAAGAGGAAAAAATAAAAAAATCTCTCATTTTTCTGCCCTACTTCTGAAATTTTGTTTACAGGTAGAATTCTATGATTTGATTGAAAGACCAGTTTCCATGATTGAGAAAAAATTTAAGTCTCCGGGTCATTTTGGAATCTTTGCTGATTGCAAAATCGCTCCTCACCAAATTGTTTTTACACGAGAAGATTGGTATGAAGATACCAAAGAAGGATGGGAAGTCCTGACTTGGGAAGAAGTGGAAAGGTTGCCACAGGACCAGAGGGAGTTTTTTCTGCGCTACAGCTTTGATACTTCTTTTGGAAAGACCTTGGGAACCTTCTCCGAGGATCACGTAAGAAACCCCACCAATTTTTTAAACCATTCCTGTGAACCCACTCTATATTTTGATGGTTCGGACCAACTCAGGGCGCATAGAACCATTGGTGTGGGAGAAGAGCTAACACTGGACTATGGAACATTTGTGGTAAACGTAGACCAAGAATTTCTTTGCCATTGTGGATCAAGCCAGTGCAGAGGGAAGATTTCCAAAGAAGACTGGAAGCTTTTGGCAGCGCGCGGCGAGAGTCGATTTCCTTCTTTTTTGAAAAACTTTTTAAAAGAATCTCTACCATCGAACGCAAAAGAGTTTTCAGATTATGTCTCATATGTATTCTAGGCGGAACAGGAGAGAAAATGTTCTACCTTCAGTTGGCTCTGCTCCACGAGGATTATGCTTCGGGAAGAATAGACTATTCTTCCTACTTTGACAGCATAGTGCTTTTGGCTGAGGACCATGCCAGGATAAAGCTCTCCCTGAGGGGCTCCACCAAAGCCGCCTAGCTTGCCCTTTTTTTGCCATAGAAAAACTTTTTTTGACAAATCCAAGAGATCGTGGCACAATCCCAATTAGGAAATGATCCTCCCCTCAAAGAGTCTCGGAAGTTTGTTTCTACCTTTGGTATGCCTTTCCTTGTGCCTAACCAATTGCAGGGAAGAACCCGAAAACACCCAAAAAAATCTTTCCCTTTGGTTGAACCTGCCTCCTGTAGTGGCATCCACTGCCTCCCTTTCTTTTAAGCCTTTGCCTTGTTCTTTGAAAGAAGGGCCCAATGACCCATTGTACAAGTACCAGTGGCACCTCGAGAATACGGGCCAAAGTAATTTTTTTGCCTCTCATCCCGTCGGATTGCCAGGGGAAGACCTGAGGCTTCAAAATACCTGGAAGGGAGGGACTTGGGGCAATGGTGTTTTGGTCTCAGTTGTAGATGACGGAGTGTTCTTAGAGCATGAGGACCTACTCCCCAATGCAGCTGAAGGCAGCATTAACTTTGTCTCCTCCACTAACTTTTTACCTGCGAACAACCCTGGTGGTTCAGAAGCTACTCATGGTACCGCAGTAGCTGGAATCATCTCAGGTCGTGCTGGCAATGGAATCGGCATCAGCGGTGTTGCTCCCTGCTCTCATGTCATTGGATACAATTACTTGATATCTCCCACGGATTCAAATCTGATAAAAAGTCTTTCCGAAAACAAATCTGTTATGGTTTCAAACAACAGTTGGGGAGCTATTGATGGAACTGGATTGTCCTATCCCGCTCCCGCGGTTTTCTACGAATCCATTGAAAAAGCGATCTCTCAAAACCGATCTGGTTTGGGATCGATAATTCTATTGGCAGCCGGGAATGGTGCACAAAGATTTAATTCTACTTTTGAAGTGGATAATTCTAATTACGACGGTTATGCTACCCACTTCGGTGTCCTTGCCACTGCCGCTGTTTTGAACAATGGTCAAAGAGCGGTTTATAGTGAGAAAGGAGCAAACCTATGGGTCTCTGGATTGTCAGGTCGCGATGGGGTGGTCAATACCGGAATTACAACTACTGACAACATTGGATTAACAAACGATTGGGGTTACAATCCTGGTGGTGTATCCAATGGTACGAATAGTACAGTCAGTGTGAATTATTCCGATCGAAAATACACAAATACTTTCAATGGAACTTCTGCCGCGGCCCCCACTGTCGCTGGAGTCGTTGCCCTTCTATTGGAAAAATACCCGAAATTGAGTTGGAGAGATACCAAAAAAATCTTAGCTCTTTCGGCGCGAAAGAATGATGCAACTGACTCAGACTGGAAGACGACAGGGGCAGGTTTGCCCTACAGCTACAATCTAAAGTACGGCTTTGGTGTAGTTCAAGCGGATCGCGCGCTCGAGATTGCTTCCTCCTGGACGTCGATAGGAGGAAGTTCTTCTCTAAAACAATTTTCCAAAACTTTTTCACCCAACTTAAATATTGGAGAGGTTGGTCCAGTTAGTTACGATCTCTCAATCTCTTCCTCTGGAATTACAAAAATCGAATTCATCGATGTGTACTTAACCTCAGACCACACAGAATCAGGAGAGTTGTATCTATCACTTCAAGCTCCTAACAGCGGATTGGAAATAGAAATCATGGAACCTAGGCTTTGTTACTCTTCAGCCGAAAAAGGACTCCCTATCATTTCCTGTGGAAAGATGACAGACCAAAAATTCGGAGTCTCAGCCTTTCTTGACCAACCTGCCGACGGTATTTGGAAAATCAATGCAACTGACTCTTTACCTAACGGAAAGACGGGAAGCATCCAAACGGTGCGTATAGTTTTCTATGGGAGTTGAATTTCTCCTTGTTTCCCAAAACTACAAAAGAATTCTAATGATCTGAAACTTTAAAAGGAAAGAAATAATGACACAACCAAAGGTCCTTTCGTCGCACCTCACTTCAAATAAGAAGTTTTTTATACAATTCGGTGGGCAGGGCTCACCTTGGCTAAAAGAGCTAGCCAAGCTTCACGCAGAACCAGAGCTTAAGGAATTTTTCAAAGCCACTTTTGATGTTTTGGCAAAGATTATGGAGCGAGACGGCAAACATCCTTTTTTGAACCAAGGTTTAGATTTTGCCCATTGGATCACGAATCCTGACTCAGCTCCAAATGAAGACTACTTGTCCAGAGCCCCAATTTCCGTACCAGGTATTTTTGTTACTCAAGTCGCCAATTATCATTTGTTAACTTTACGTGGATACAATACAAGAACATTGATCGAGTCAAGCGCCGGAACCAGTGGTCATAGCCAAGGAGTAATAGCTGCCGCTTTGGTAGGGCTCGGAAAGCAAGATAATGAATTTATAGATGCTTACAAATCATTTTTGAATTTCATTTTTTATCTTGGATTTAACGGCCAGAAGGCTTATGCGGATTTTTCTATCCCAGCAGATATCCAAAATGCAAACGAGGCCAATGGTGATAAGAATCCTTCACCTATGGTTGCGATAATAGGTTACAACAAAGACGAATTAGAAACTCGGGTTAAGGAAACGAATGAACAACTAGGGCTAAAGGGACAAGACCAGATTTTTATTTCGCTCTACAATACCCCAGACTCTATGATTCTCTCTGCATTGCCTAAGTCATTGTTAGCTTTTAGAAGCAAATACAAATCTGAAATGGATGAAAAGAAATTCAAGTTTGTATACCTAAAAACTACAGCTCCTTTTCATTGTCCCTTTATGAACTCAACCCTACCAAATTTTCTAAAAGATGATGCAGGAGTTTGTCCTTTTCCCTATGAAGGCAAAGATTTGAAAATTCCAGTTTATTCCATTTTTGATGGTAGTAACTTACAATCCTCCACTAACCTTAGAGATACTCTATTCAAAATGGTTCTCATAGAACCTTTGTATTGGGATAAGGCTATCTGTCTTATATGGGAGTCTTCTGAGATCAATTCTATTATTGATTTCGGTCCCTCTGTTGTCAGCCAGAGACTCACTGGTGGGCACTTAAAGGCAAAAAATATCGAAAAAGCTTCTTATTGCGCTTCCAATGCCAAGGAACTCAAAGCCCTTCTGGAAGTATAATTGAACCCTGCATCTCAAAGAGCCGGTTCAAAACTTAGCTTAATTAGGCTCTTGCTTTCCCATCCCGAAGGAATTGAACTTGAAAAATTAGCTCAATTGCGCGGACAATCAGTGGCTGAAACCAAAAGGGAGTTGGGCGAACTCTACATGATCGAAACTTATCCTTACACGCCTATGGATTGCGTCGAAGTTCAATTTGAAGGAAATCGAGTAAAAATTTCTGTTCCTGTTTCGATTCAAAAGTCCATCAACCTAACTCCTATTGAGTGGCATACCCTCCAAAAATTAGTAACCGATCCCATTACTGATAGAGGTTCTGATCATATAGCAACCATTCAAAAAAAAATTAGCAATGCCCTTGGAATTATGGAATCAGATCTTCACAACACTCAAATTCAGACTCTCAGAAGAGCATGTGAAACGAGAAATTATGTGAGTTTTTCTTATTGGAAAAGGTATGACCAAGCATGGGATATGCGGAAAGTTATTCCTATTTCAATTTTAGAAACAGAGCATTTGTATTTGTTGGCATATGATCCGAGTAAATTTGGAGTTAGATCCTTCCGGATGGATTTGATCAAAGATTTGGAAGTTTTTCCAGAAATAGGACAAATTCCTGAAGAATTTCCTATTGAGTCATTTCGAATTGAAGAATCGGCTCTAGCAAAGCTTTGGGTCGCTGAATCGGCTCTTTATCATTTCAATCAGAGAATTCTTACTAAGTCACTGAATACCACCAAAATAATCTCTAAAACTCTATATCATTTGTTAGAAGCAGACGTTCCCAACAAAGATTGGTTTATTGATTTGGTTATTGGGTATGGGAAAAATATTCTATTGATATCTCCCACTGAATGGAAAATTGAGATCATCGACAAACTAAATATCAATTGAACCTATCTCCAGCAAAAATCAATTTAGGTTTAAAAATACTTTCCAAGAGGTCGGATGGATACCATTCAATAGAGAGCATTTTTATCAAATTGGATTTCGGAGATTTGATCGAGGTTCTTACGACTCCAGGTAGCGATTCTCAATTCATTCTCCAAAGTAAAAATGATTTGAATGGTCGACGAAGACACCTCTTCGAATCTGTCTCAGAGAGAGGTGACCTAACAAAGAATATTTTTTGGAAGGTCTATGTCAAACTACAGCCCTACTTTTTAGAGCCCTTGCATATCCACGTCAACCTAGAAAAGAGGATTCCTCCAGAAGGTGGAATTGGTGGAGGTAGCTCCAACGCAGGTTCATTGATCAAATCTTTACTGCCTCTTTGTCGAAAGGAAGCCAAAACACTCCTCTGGCATGAGATTGTAGGAGCAGATGTTCCCTTCTTTCTACAGGACAGCCATGCTTTTGTCACGGGAATTGGGGAAATCCTCGAACCAATCCCCTTGGCGAAGGGTTGGGGGGTTTTGGCCGTTCCCGAGATTTCGTTGCCAACAGCAGAAATGTTCCAATCCCTTCAAAAGGATTTACAAGAGACCCCTCCTTCCCGACCATGGAAATCCTTAGGGGACGAGGTTGTTGGAAGTCTCCAAACAGGGGATTGGAAAGGGCTGCGAGGTCATCTAAAGAACGATTTTGAAGAAATCGCTTGTCGGAATGAGCCTTCGTTGCTTGCCATCCGAGATAGTTTTTTGGATTTAGAGGTGGATTTTGCTTCGCTCTCTGGCTCTGGTTCCTGTCTCTATGGACTTGTGTCTTCCTACGAGAGATCCCAATCTCTCAAAGCCAAGATGCAGAGTATCTTTCCTGATTTGGCTTTCCATTCTTTTTCCTTTTGAACATTGGCCTGTAGCCAAGCGGTAAGGCAGCGGTTTTTGGTACCGCCATCTCCTAGGTTCGAATCCTAGCAGGCCAGCCAATTGATTCATATGGAACATTTTCCGAACGTTACAGCAGTCGTCCTAGCAGCAGGCAAAGGAACAAGAATGAAGAGTGAGCTTCCGAAAGTAGCTACTCTCCTTGCAGGAAAGCCATTGGTTTTGTATGTTTTGGATCATTTGCTTCTGGCTGGTGTTAAATCTCAAGTAGCAGTTGTAGGCTACAAAAAACAAATGGTCGAGGAAATTGTGGCTGGAAGAGGAATCCTACTTGCAGAACAGCAGGAACAGCTAGGAACTGGGCACGCTGTGCTTTGCTCCAAGACCTTCGTACCACAAAAAGCGAATCAAATACTCGTTGCTTGTGGAGATGCTCCTTTGATTCAACCAACTAGCTTTCGTTCTTTGATAAATTTGCACAATCAAAATCAATTTAGTGCATCAGTTCTAACAGCTATTCTTCCTAATCCTACTGGTTACGGGAGAATCTTGAGAAATCCATTGGATGGAACTGTAAATTCAATTGTCGAAGAAAAAGATGCATCTCCTGCGGAAAAGAATATTTCGGAAGTTAACACAGGAACTTATATTTTCGAAGCCAGCCATCTTTGGGATGCACTTAACTTAGTTGGCAATTCCAATGCTCAAGGTGAATACTACCTGACAGACGTTATCCATATTCTCAAAAAGCAGAATAAAAAAATTGGAGCAATGGCTGTTCCAAACCCAATGGAAAGTCACGGAATCAATTCCCCTGCAGATTTAGAATTAGCAGAGCAGTATAGCAAGAGTTTGGTCTCAGTATGAACTTAAATCAAAAAGAAATAGCGGTCTTCTCTGGTAATTCCAATCGACCATTGGCTAGTGAGATTTGCAATAATCTCCAAATCCCAGATGGAGCCATTACTGTTAAAGGATTTTCTGACGGTGAATCTTTTGTAAAAATCGAAGAGAATGTAAGAGGTAGGGATGTATTTGTAGTTCAATCAATTAGCTTCCCAGCTAATGATCATTTAATGGAATTGCTTCTCATCATAGATGCCCTCCGCAGAGCATCAGCCCGAAGGATTACAGCTGTCTTGCCCTATTACGGGTATGGAAGACAAGATAGGAAAGTCGAACCAAGAGTTCCCATCTCAGCTAGGGTTGTGGCTGATTTAATCGAGACAGTTAGTCCTAATCGAATATTAACTATGGATTTGCATGCAGATCAAATACAGGGGTTTTTTCGAATTCCAGTGGATCACCTATTCTTTTCTCCTGTATTAGCTGAATACATCAATAGCCAAAAGATTGAAGATTTGGTAATTGTTTCACCAGATTCAGGCGGTGCCGAAAGAGCTAGAAATTTTGGAAAGAAAGTGAATGGTTCCCTGGCAATAATCGACAAACGTAGGCCAAAAGCAAATGAGTCTGTTGTTATGAATGTTATTGGAGACATAAAAGGGAAGAATTGTCTATTGTTAGATGATATGATTGACACTGGAGGAACCATCGCAAAGGCTGCGGCAGCTTTGTTTGAAAATGGGGCAAAGTCGGTTCGATGTTGCGCTACTCATGGCGTGCTCTCGGGCGAGGCTCCAGAAAAACTCAATAAGGTTCCCTTTTCTGAAATCGTTCTGGCAAATAGCATTCTTATTCCCGATGGGAAGAAAATAAATCACTTGAAAACGCTATCTATTGCACCAATCATAGCCAAAGCCATCGAACGGATTCACAAGGAAGAATCTATTTCTACTCTGTTTTTATAAATTTAGGAAAAAATTATGAGCACAATAAAACTACAAGCAGAACCCAGAAAAGAAATTGGCAAAGGTCCGTCTCGGAAACTGAGAGTCATTGGCAGAGTTCCTGCCAATATAATAGGAAATGGGGAATCCGTCACTCTTTCCGTTGTAGAAAAAGAAATCCAGAAACTGATAGATTCTGGAATTCGCAAAGCTACCGTCATCAATCTTGAGTTAGAAGGCAAAGCTAACCAAGTTTTTGTTAAGGAAATCCAAAGATTTCCGGACACAGGTCGAATTCGTCACATTGATTTCTACAAGGTTATACCAGGGAAAAGAATCATTACTACTGTGGCAATTCAAACAGAAGGTGTTGCTAAGGGCTCCAAAGCTGGGGGTCAATTTGAACACATTTTACATGAAATCAAAGTCAAATCCACTCCAGAAGACCTAAAAGATGTGGTAATTGTGAACGTAACAGACTTAGAAATTGGCCAAAGCATTAAGGTATCGAGTCTCCCCGTGCCGAAGTCCTGGGAAATCCTTGTAAACGGAGATCCGATTGTCACTTCAGTGAACAAGACTAAAGCAATTTTGGCGCAGGAACGAGCTGATAAGACTGATGCGGACAAGCCAGCTGCAAAGAAGACTGATTCCAAACCCGCTGCCAAAAAAGCTGCGAAGTAGAAGTGAAACTGATCGTCGGCCTGGGAAACCCTGGGGACAAGTACAACAACAATAGATCCAATATTGGATTTAAGGTTTTGGATGTAATTGCGAATAACATCGGATTAGAAATCAAGACCAAAAAAAAGAAATCTCTGATTGGTCGCGGGAATTTCGAGGGAAATGATGTGGTTTTGCTAAAACCACAGACATTTAGCGATTTATCTGGCGAATCTGTTTTGTACATTGCTTCCTTCCTTCGGATTCAAGTAGGGGACATAGTGGTCATTCATGAGGATTTGGAACTCAATCTGGGTCAAATCGTTGTTACTAAAGGGGGAGAGAATCCGACTCATCCTGGGATCGCTTCAATAGCCCAAAGCCTAAGATCTCCCAATTTCATTCGCATTCGAATCGGCGTGGCAAATCCCAAATTTGATGATAAAAAACGCGATAGCTTTCTCAAAGAGGACTTTGAACCCTTTGAAAATTTCAACTTAATCCAGATCATCAATGATGCGGAGGCCGCAATTCGCTCGATTTCTATTGGAGATATTGACGAAGTGGTGCAGAAGTACCACCTTTAGGCATAGTCTAAGGAGGGAGACCCTCGATGAACAAAAATATCAAATCCGTTTTCTTGTTTTTAACCCTTAGCCTTCTGGTTCTTCTATTCTGGTATAAGGGTGAAAATGTCGCTGGAAAACCTGATGAAATCAGCTATTCCGAATTCCTCAACATGGTTGAGCCTATCGAAGGCAAAAAACCCATTGGTAAGATTGTTTCCAAGGACGGTCAGAACTTAACCTCAAAACAGCAAATAACCATAGAAAGAGAGACCATAGAAGGCTTCTACATTCCTACAGAGACCAAAGACAATAAACCTAGACCATTTCGAACCACAATAGCTCCAATTAACGATGACTTGGTGACAAAATTACGAAAGTCTAGGCTTTCTTTTATGGCTAAATCCAATGAAGAAAACAAATTATGGACTCTCGTTTATTCTATTCTTCCGTGGATTTTGGGTTTAGGACTTTTTTGGTTCTTGATGATGCGTCAACTACAAACCACTGGAAATAAAGCTTTCACCTTTGGAAAGTCTCGTGCAAAAATGAACGTCGATCCTAAGGTCAAAGTTACTTTTCAGGATGTTGCTGGATGCGACGAAGCAAAGGTGGAATTGCAAGAGATCATCGAGTTTCTCAAAGATCCTAAAAAATTTCAAGCGATAGGAGCTAGAATTCCAAAAGGAGTCCTTCTGGTTGGTCCTCCTGGAACTGGAAAAACTCTATTAGCAAGAGCGGTCGCGGGGGAAGCTGGTGTTCCTTTTTTCTCTATTTCAGGTTCTGATTTTGTCGAAATGTTTGTTGGGGTGGGGGCTTCTAGGGTAAGAGATTTGTTTGACCAAGGAAAGAAGAATGCGCCTTGCATTATCTTTATCGATGAGATCGATGCTGTTGGCCGATTGAGAGGAGCTGGATTAGGTGGAGGACATGACGAACGCGAACAAACCTTAAACCAAATGCTCGTTGAGATGGATGGATTCGAAATGAATGAGGGAGTGATCGTCATGGCAGCTACAAATAGAGCTGATGTTCTGGATCCTGCCCTACTGAGACCTGGTAGATTCGATAGGCAAGTTATCGTCGACTTACCAGATATTAAGGGTAGAGAAGAAATCCTAAAC
>Ga0169931_10010061_pt1 | contig 13510 bp, 13 predicted proteins | sample Kivu_15m_20L_FD_129675 | JGI IMG/M metagenome (GOLD analysis project Ga0169931, IMG submission 129675) | Freshwater microbial communities from Lake Kivu, Western Province, Rwanda to study Microbial Dark Matter (Phase II) - Kivu_15m_20L... | ecosystem: Environmental > Aquatic > Freshwater > Lake...
AATAGTTTTAATGCTGAAGTTGATATTCTAATAGGTAATCGCAATCCAAGAAACGATCCATTAATTAGAATTTTTTATTCTAAACTATTTAAAATAATCCACGATATTTTATTCAATTCAAAAATAAAAGATCCCAGCTGTCCTTATGTATTCGCAAAAAAACAAACTTATTTTAAGCTGTTGAAAAAATTAGAATATTTAAAAGAAGGCTTTTGGTGGGGATTTATTGGAGCTGCAAAAATGTCCGGACTTAAAATCAATCAAATAGATATTATCCATTACAAAAGATACGACGGCAGCACAGTTGTTTATAAATTAAGTAAAATGCCAATGATTATAATTAAAAATATTATTGGTTTAATAAAACTAAAAAAGTCTTTTAATTCTAGATAGAATAGAAATTCTTTGAATAAATTTTTTGCATTTTTAGTATTAAAATATATTTTAGTTATATTTTTAAAAAAACTATTAATTATTTCTCTAAAATTTTTATAGGAACATTAAATAATAATTAAATTATGAAGATTGGTCAATTTTGTCATTTTGTTTCTGGTGGTGGAGTTAGTGCTTTGCCTACAAACTTAAATAATTGGATAAATAAAAATACTAATTACCAGAGTACGTTTTTATTTAATGATTTTTATAATAATAATTATCAAAATAAAAATTTTGATTTCATTCAAACATCAAAAATAGAAAATCAATCAATATATGAAATATATTTTAAATATAAAAACATAGATACAGCAAATTTTTGTTTTTTTTATTTAGGTCTTGATAGTGAAAAAATAAAAATTATTCATAATTTTGATATTATTCATATTCATTGGATTAATTATTTTATGAATTTAGATAATCTAAAATATATATGTACTCACAAACCAGTAGTTATTACAGTTCATGATCAACATTTATTATTTGGAGGTTGTCATTGGAAAAATGACTGTAATAACTTTTTGCAAGAGTGCAATAAATGTCCGCAGATAAAAGAAGAAATCAATAAAATAGTTCATAAAAATTTTCTTAGAAAAAAAAATATATTCGATAATAGTAATGTTACGTTTGTTCATCAAAATGAAATTAGTTTACAAATAGGAAAAGATTTATATAAAAAAAATATACATAAATTAATTGATTGCACGGTAGATACAAATCAATTTTATTCTATACACGACATATTACCGTTAAAAAAAAAATATAATATTCCTATTAATAAAAAAGTAATTTTAAGCACATGTGGTTACAATTCATTTACCAAAGGTATTTGGCAATTTGATGAATTGGAAAATAGAATTAATAATGATTCTTTTATAATTTTAATTGGAAGTGGGTATGAAAATATACCAAGTAAAAAAAATAGAATTTTAAATTTAGGGCATATTAATAAAAAAAATATTATAAATGATATTTATAATTTGTCTGACGTGACTTTTACTTTAAGTCGTGAGGAAGGAGTCCCGGGAATAGCATGTGAGTCGTTAAGTTGCGGAACACCCTTTATTGGCTTTCATAATGTTGGCAATTTAAATAGAATGATTAAAGATAATTTTAATGGTTATTTAGTAAAAAATTTTTCAATTAATGAATTTGCAAAAAAAATCAACAATATTAAATCTCACTCTAAAGATGCCATTAGAAAAGATTATTTAGAAAGATTTGATAAAAATTTTTATTCAGACTACATCAATTTATATAAACAAGTAAAACAGAATAAAAATATTAGCATTTTTAATGACAATAAAATCAATTTTCCAAAAGTTTTTGAAACTTTGTTTGCTAAAAATTTAGAGTTTCACAATATATATAAAAAAAAACCGCTACATTTTTTGATTTATTATCTTAAGAATTTTAGAGATGTTAATTTATTTTTTATAAAAAGTTTTTATAATTACTCTAGAAGAAATAAATATTTTATTTATTTATGGAGATTAACTTTTAGTTCTAAAATAAAAGTTGTAATTAAGAATTATATTAAAAAAATAATTAAATAATCTTCAATTTTGATTTTTTCGCATCATTCAAAAAACTTTTTACAGTATCAATTGAAAATTTTTCCTGATTGTAATTAAAGAATTTTTTTTTGCTCAAAATATCAGGTGGTATAGTTATTATGTCATAGTTTAATTTTTTAGCTTGTATTAAATTATAAATTTCTCTGGTACTTGCCCACAATAATTGGACTTTTTTAAAATTTTTAAAAACGGTTTTGGCAAATTTTGATATTTTGTCTGGATAAATCCCGCTATCCATAATCCTTCCACAAAATACAGATAATATTACTTGGTCATTTTTTTTAATTATTTTTTTTAGTCCAATTAGTTGATTAATTGTAAAAATAGCAGTTATATTTAATTTCATTTTATCTTCTAAAAGTTTTTTAATTAATGGAGCACTAGACTTTCCTTTGGAATTTACTATTGGAATTTTTACAAAAATATTATCTGAAATTTTGCTCAGAATTTTTGCTTCTGTCTCCATTTTCTTAAAATCATCGCTGAACACCTCTAAAGATAAAGGTTTATTTGTAATTTGCGTGATTTCCTTGGCAAACTGCAAATAATTATTTATATTATTTTTTGATATTAAAGTTGGATTTGTTGTGAAACCGCTAATTTCTTTATTATTAATATTTTTTTTTATAACTTTTAAGTCAGCAGTATCTAAAAAAATTTTTATTTTTAGCATATTTTTTCTAGATCATTGATTGATTGAATTTTTTTTAAATTAATATCCTTATTAGAATTATTTTTAAATAATATAAAATTTAATTTAGATTTTTTTGCAGCCATCATATCAGTAATTCTATCTCCTATAAAAATGCTTTTTTTTCTATCAAGGTTATATTTTCTTATACAATATTCAATTAAAAGATTAGAGGGTTTTTTACAGATATTGTTAGTTTTTTTTTTTAATTTGTATTTGCAATAGTTTAAATTTTTACAGTAATTAATTTTCGAATTCTCGTCGTTGAGGCAATGTAAGTACTCTTGAATTATAATTTTTTTTTTTTTAATAATATTCAAAAATTTATTTTTTGTTTCCTCCAATTTTATGAAAGTTGTTTTTTTTTTTGCTGCAGAGGGCTGGTTTGTTATTACGAATATTAAATATTTCTTATTTAATTTTTTTATAAAATTTATTTTCGGATTAATTATTAAATCTTTTTTTGAAAGTGGAGCTTCAAATTGTCCATATTTTTTATAAAATATATTGTTATTTAGGACTCCGTCTCTGTCAAAAAAGATAGCTTTCTTTTTTATTACCACTTAGTTTTTTTAATTTTTAATTGTTTATGAGATACTATTAAATGCCATATCAGCGCTTGAAAACTTTCAGTATGAGGTGTTATGTTATCGTTGTTAATATTTGGAATTAATATTGAAGGATTGGATTTTTTGGTTGCATAACCATCTCTTTTTCCAGATATTGATATTATTTTTCCTTGTTTTTTTTTTGCGTATTTCATTGCGTTGACTAAATTTATACTAACTTTTTTCTTTACATTTCCACCACCAACTGAAAAAACAAACAATATATCTTTTTTTGAAAAATTAGATACTTCAAGCCATTTCATGTAACTTGAATTCCAGCCCTCATCATTTATTCTTGCAGTCAACTCAGAAACATTGTCAGTGATGCAATAACTTTCTACACCACATATTTTTCTAAAATCATTTGTTGCATGGCTTGCATGTCCGGCGCCACCACCGCTTCCTGCAAAAAATATTCTACCTTTTTTCGACCTACAATTTTTAATTATTTTAATCGCCTTAAATATACTAAATAAATTAATCTGATTTAGAATTTCAATAGATTCTTTAATATATGATTTTATTTCGTTCATTAATGGATATATACATAATTAATCAATTCTCGTAATCACAAATTAATATATGATAATAACTAGAACTCCATTAAGGTTATCATTAGGAGGTGGAGGAACCGATTTATATAATTGGTATAAAAAAAATGGTTCATTTCTTATAACAGCTACAATTAATAAATTTATTTACGTTACTATAAGCGAAAGAAAAATTTTAAAAGATTTTTGGCTAAGTTATTCAACTATTGAGAATGAAAAAAATAAAAAAAATATAAGACATTCAATAATTGGAAAAGTCCTAGAAAAATATAATATAAAAAAAGGCCTTGAGGTCCATACCATATCAGAAGTTCCATCTAATTCAGGACTGGGATCATCAGGCTCTTTGACCGTTGGTTTTATCAAAGCATTATCAACTTTTTTTAAAAGAAAAATCTCCAATAAAGATTTGGCAGAAGAGGCTTGTAATGTAGAAATGGTTTTAAATAAAAAAAATTCTGGAAAACAAGACCAGTATGCGGCTGCAGTTGGAGGCTTTGTTATTCTTAGAATAAAAAAAAACGGATCAACGACTTACGAAAGATTAAAGATATCAAAAAAAAGAATTAAAAAATTAGAAAAAAATTTATTTTTAGTTTTTGTTAAACAACAAAGGTTCACTGTAAATATTCTAAAAAAACAATCTAAAATAATAAATAAAAATAAGTCAAAAGCTAATCTAATGAGCGAAATTCAAAAGATTGCATATAAAAGTAAAAGAATTTTTGAAAGAGGAAATATAGACGAAATAGGACCGGTCTTTGATTATCATTGGCAATTAAAAAAAAACTTTGGCGATTTCATGTCGAATAACAAAATTGATAAATTATATAATAAATTAAAAAAATATGGAGCAACGGGAGGAAAAATTATTGGAGCTGGTGGTGGTGGATTTTTAATGATGTATGTTCCAGAAAATAATATTCTTAAATTTAAAAAAATAATAAAAAAAAATAAAATAGATTATTTAGATTGGAAATTTAATAATAAAAATTCTGAAGTAATTTTTAATGACAAAGAATCTTAAAATAGGAATAATAGGAGGAGGGATATTTGGAGTTACAGCCGCAATTTATTTATCTAATTTTGCAAGAAAAATTATTATATTTGAAAAAAATAAAGATATTATATTAGGGGCCACAAAATTTAATCATAATAGACACCACTATGGATATCACTATCCAAGAAGCTATGAAACTGCCCAACAATGTTTGCAAGCCAAAGATACATTTAATCAAATTTATTTAAAAGCATTAGATTTTGATTTTAAAAATTATTATGCAATAGCAAAAGAAAATTCAAAAATTAATTCTGATGATTTTGAAAATTTTTGTGCAAATAATAAAATTAAAGCTATAAAAGTAGATATTCCATATAGAATATTTAATAAAAAAAATATTTCTAAATGTTATTTAGTAGAAGAAGGGATTTATAATTATGAAATATTAAAAAAAATTCTTAAAAAAAGATTAAATCAGATTAGCAATATTCAAGTATTAAAAAAATCACCAGTAAATGTATATCTGGATGAGACAAAAGAAGTTAAATTAGGAAAAGATAAGAAAAAATTTAATTTCGATCTAATTATAAATGCTACATATGATAATATTAATGAGCATATAATTGGAAAAAAAAATAAAATTAAAATGGAATACAATCTTCAAGAAATGTGTAAAATCAACATACCAGGAGAACGTTTCGGAGCTACAGTTTTAGATGGTTATTTTCCATCCATTCTTCCAAACTCAGGAGTTAAAGGTCAATATTTATTTGCTCATGCAAAATACTCGCAATTAATAAAATTGAAATCTAAATCTAAACCCAATTCATTTGACATGCCTGAAAATTTTCTGTCAAATCGAAGAGAAATATTCAGCAACAGTAAAAAATATTTAAAAATTTTGAATAATTCAACTTATGATAGTTCTTTTTTTGTGACCAGAGCTGTTAATATTGACGTTCTAAATGATAGTAGAAAATCAGAGATTATTCTTCATAAAAATGGGAATATTACAATCTTTTCTGGAAAAATTATTTCTGCTGAGCATATGGGTTTGAAATTATCTGAGTATGTAAGCAAAAAATACTGATGTTAAGTGTAATTATATTGTGCGGAGGAAAGAATTCCCGAATACAAAAGTACAATAAAAAAATCATTAAACCTTTAATTGTTTACAAAAAATTAACTTTATTAGAGCATCATTTACAAAAAATTAAACCAATTAAAAAAAAAAATGTTTTTATTAATCTGCATAAAAATATAAAAAAATTCATATTTTTAAAAAAGAAAAAAAAATTAAATTTTAATATAATATACGAGAAAAATATATTGGGTACGGCAGGAGTAGTTATTTCTAACATTAAAAAATTTAATAATGATATTTTAGTTCTTTATGGAGATAATTATATTAATTATAATATAAAAAGTTTTATAAATTTTTTTAACAAAACAAATACCGATTTATTAATAGGAGTATTTTTAAAAAAAGACTTATCTCAATCTGGCCACATTAAATTTGGTCTCTCCAAAAAAATTTTTAAGATTGAAGAAAAGAATAATCTTAACAAAAATTTAACCAGTTTTTGCAATGGGGGTATTTATTTATTTAAAAAACATATTTTGAGAAAATTCAAAAAAAATAAATTTCTTGATTTTTCATCTGATGTATTTCCTAAGATTTTATTAAAATATAATTGCCGCGCATATAGAATTAATTACTGTAAATCATTTGATACTGAATACTTGTATAAAAAAAATTTAATAATCTCTAAAACCAGATCCAATGTTTCTAATTGAGTTTTTTATAAGTTTTGGATATTGACTAAAATTCCATGTTACATTCGCAGAGAGAGCACATTCGAAAGAACATTTACATTTTGTATCTTTAATCCATTTTGTCACATCTTTAGATTTATAGTTTTTTAGCAACTTATAAATTTGAAGATCATAATCTCTTAGATTTCCAAACATCTTATCCTTTCCAAGTATCTCGCATGGATAAACGTCACCTTCTTCACTAACGACAATTAATTTTTTTCCTGCGACACATGGTGTAACAAATTTGTCATCAAATACTGTTGCTATTAAATTTTCCCAAGAAGTATCGCGAACGCCACGGTAAAGTGGATATAAAAATCTTTTTTCTTTTTTTCTCTCAATATTTTTTAGATGATTTATAGCTTTTACATATAAAGTTTTTGAATTTGTTTTCATTGCCTCATCAGGAATATTACCCCTTGCATAAGTAATACTATGATTGTCAAAATCAAAATTTTTTTCTAAATAATCAATAATTTCTGTAAAATTCTTCTCAGTTTTAGATGTAAAAACTGTATTTGTATCTAAAACTAAGTTTTCATATTTTTTTCTTAGAGGGCCTATTGTTTCATAAGCTTCTTTTATTTTTTGAAAAGAACCGGGCTTAGATCTATTTTCATCATTATCTTTTCCAATACAATCAACTGAAAAAGTTAGTCTAATAAATGTATCTTTAAATTTAGGTAAAATATATTCTAGATATCTCACCATTCTTTCTTGTAACGACGCATTTGTAGGAATTGTTATAAATTTTACTGAGGTATTGGTTATAAATATATCAGTGATTTGATCAAAATCTTTTCTTAAAAACGGTTCTCCACCAGTTAGAGATAGTTGCAACAGTCCATTTAAAGATTTTGAAAACGTATTAATTTCATCTAGTGTTAGTAAATTTTTTTTTAGACCCTTTTGAATTTCTTCAGAATAAAAACAGAAATTACATCTGAAGTTACACATATTTGTGACATAGAAAATTACATAACCAATCTTATTAGGATTTGCATATGCATTAACTACTTTTAAAAAGTTACTCATTATATATATGTATTTTGATAATAAAAATATGTCTACAAAATTTACATTAATTATACCGTGTTACAATGCAAAAAAATTTTTATTCAGTTTAATTAATAGCATAAATCGTTCCGTTTTAAAACCTAGACAAATCATTTTTGTAAATGACTGCTCTACAGATGATACTTATAATTTTTTACTAAACGTTAAAATTAAAAATATAAAGATAGATGTAGTTTCTACTCCTAAAAATTTAGGACCAGGAGGTGCAAGAAATTATGGTGTTAAATTTTCTAAAAATAAAAATTTAATGTTCATTGATGCCGATGTAAATTTAAAAAAAAATACCACTCAAATTTTTATTCAAAAAATTAATAAGTATAATTCGATAGTTGGTATTTATAATTATAAAACCTTAAATACAGGTTTTTTTCAAGAATTTAAATCATATTATTATTATTTCATGCTTTATAAGAAATTCGATTATAAATATTCAATCTTCTCCGCATCATGCTCAGGTATTAAAATTGATCTTTTTAATAAAATTCGTGGTTATGATAATTGGTTTGGAGAAAATAAAATAGATTATGAGAACGAAGATTTTGGTAATAGATTGAAAATGCACACAGATATTTGGCTTGTACCAGAAATGCAGGTTTTCCATTTTTTTCCTAATAATATTAGATTATTTAAAACATTATTTTTTAGATCATCTCACTGGATTGAGTTTTTTTTTTTTAAACAAAAAGAGAAATTTAATTTTGATGAAGCTGGTGGGACCCAATTACAAGCTATTAAGTGTATATTATCTTTTACTTCTTTATTTTTACTAATCTTAAGTTTATTTTTTTATAGTAATGCTTTAATTTTTTTATTTTTAACACTTATTTTAATTATTGGTGTTGTAAATAATAAATTTTTAAAATTTATTAGTGGTCATAGCAGAAATAGATTTAAATTTTTTATTGGATTGATAATTTTTGAAACAGTTATAGTTTTTGGTGCCTTATTTGGTTTGTTAAAAATATTATTAAAAATATCTAAATTTTATAAAAAGTAATGCATAAAATTTCCATTATAATTCCATGTTTTAATGAACGAAAAAGATTACCAGATACTATTATTAAATTAAAAAAATGGCTGTTAGTACAAAAAAAATTTGAAGTTGAACTAATCTTATCTAATGATGGTAGTTCAGATGATACAATTAAAATTATGCATAATTGTAAGTTTGATTTTGAAAATCAAAATTTATGTATTGTAAAAGTTTTAGATTTTAAACATCGTGGTTATATAGAAACTTTATTTGACTCTTATAAAAAAGCTTCAAATGACATTATATGTAATATGGAAGCTGATTGTTCAATTTTACCTGAGAATTTTGAAACTTTTTCTAATTTTATAAGTTCATTTGATATGATCCAGGGGTCTAGAATATTAAAAGTAAATAATACGAAAGTGTATAATAAAAGTATTTTGAGAACACTAATATCAAAGTTATTTTCACTAATTTTTCGTTCCTTGTTTAAATGCAAGATCTATGATCCGCAATGTGGATTTAAAATGATAAAAAAAGAAAAGCTTTACAAATGTTTAGATGAAATAAAACTTAAGCATGATGGATTAAAAGTAACAGAATTAACGATTAGATTTTTACAAAAAAATTATTTAATTAAGGAAATCCCAGTTGTAAATTATCATGATAACGATTCTAGATTGGTACCAAAGTTTTCAATTATTAATCCATTTCCATTTATTTACATTATTTATAATAATTTTATTGGGTTATATGATTTATATAAAATTTTTAAGAAAGAAAATTTTTTTAAATGAAATTTGCTATTATTGGAGGTAACTCTAGATGGGGAAAAGTATTAATTAAAAATTTTAGAAATTTTAATTTAAAACTCAGTTATACCTCTAGTAGATATATAAAAAGTAATAAAAATTTTAAAGATTTCCGTTTAATACCATATCAAAAAGTTGATTTTATTATTATTTGTTCTGATATTAAAAAAAATTTATTAGCGGCAAGTTTTTTTTTAAAAAAAAAAAAACCAATTTTTATAGAGAAGCCTATTTCAGATAATAAAAAAAATTATTTACATCTGGCTAATTTAGCAAAAAAAGAAAAGACAATATTATTTTGCAATTACCAGCATATTTATGCAGATCCGCTTCAATATATAAAAAAAAGATTAGAATATAAAGAAAAAATAGAAAAAATTTATATTAATTTTGGAAAAGATGGACCTATTAAAAATATAAATTCAAGTTATGAATGGTTGCCACATCCATTGTCGATTATATATTTTTTAATAAAAAAAATAGAAAAAATTAAAATAAAGTATGTCAATTTTTTTTCAAAAAAAAAAACAAATATAATTTTAAGCAATATTATTTTAAATAAGAAAAAGCAAAATTTTATAGATGCTTATGTTGAATCAGGCAATAACTTTAAAAAAAAAATTTACTTAGTTAAAATATTTACAAATAGAAACTGTTATATTTATGACGCAAGAAAACCAAATCAATTATTAGTAAATAATAAAATTAAAATTTTTAAAAATTTTCCATTATTTAATTCAATAAATTCTTTTCTAAAAATTATAAGAAAACATAATGAAAAAAGTAATAAAATATATGATTTAAATATAGGAATTACAAAAAAAATTATGTTATTTTTAGATAAAAATAATTTGTAAAATCTTGAAGTCTATCTTTAAAAAAAAATTTAATAATCTTTTTAAAAAAATTTTAACTTTTTATTTTAATTTTTCGATAAAAAAAAAAATAAGATTTTTTAGTCAAGTATTAAAAAACAAGATTGTTTCATCTAAATTCTTTATATTTATTTCTGATCTATACAGCTTAGATTTAAGATCTAGTTCTAAAGTATATCTTAATTTAGATTCAAAGAAAATTTCTGAAGCTAAAATTGTTTATGTATGCTCAGACTCCTTAGAAGATTTTTATGATAACTATATAAATTTAATTCAAAAAGATTTTGTACTTATTACCGGAGACTCAGACAGATCTATTTCTAAAGATATAGAAGTTGTTAGAAAAATTGCTAATCATAAGAATTTAAAAATTTGGTTTGCCCAAAATTTAGTCGAAGAAAATAATTTTTTTAAAAGAATACCAATCGGTTTTGATTTTATTTCAGCTTTTCATGATGCTCATATGATGAGTTTTAAGATCAAAAATAAAGCTTTTGAACCAAATTTGCATGAGAAATTACTAACTAATATAATTAGAGACTCATTAGAAATTTCTGAAAGAAAAGATTTAATATATTGTAATTATCATTTTGCATTAGATAGAGGAGACCGAAAAAAATGTTTCGAAACTACCAATAAACATCTATGTTATTTTTTATCAAATAGAATAAATTTTTTAGATAATTATGAATTGCAATCAAAATTTAAATTTGTTTTATCACCTAGTGGTGCTGGTTTAGATTGTCATAGAACATGGGAAAGTTTAGTTCTTGGTAATATCCCAATAGTTAAATCTAGCTGTTTGGACGACCTTTATAAAGATCTTCCAGTGCTAATAGTTAAAGACTGGTCAGATATCAACGTTAAATTGTTAGAAAATTATTATAAAGATTATATAACCCGTGAATATAGTTTTGAGAAATTAACCACAAATTACTGGGAACAAATAATTAAAAATGAGATTAATTATAATTTTAAGATTACTAATTATTCCGCTTTTAAAAAATATTTAATTGATGATTAAAAATATATTAAAGAATTTATTTTTTCATATCAGTAAAACAAGAAAAATTCAGTTATTAATTTTATTAATAATTACTTTGTTTGCATCCATCGTAGAGATGTTAAGTGTTGCTTCAGTTGTACCTTTTGTTAAAGCAGCAACTAGTGAAAATTTTTTTTTAGAAACATTTTCAATATTTAAATCTGTAAAAATTAATAATAAAGATGAAGCTATATTAATTACAGGAATAGTTTTTTCATTTTTAATATTAATTAACTCGTTATTGAGGTGTGCACTAATTTATGTTACAGCAAAGCTCTCTAATATTATAACAGCTGAGTTAAGTATTAAAATTTATAGGGCGTCCTTATTTGACTCTTACTCTAATCATATAAATAAAAAAACAAGCACTATAATATCAGCAGTAACTCAAAAAGTTTATCAAACATTCTTTACTATATCTTCAATTATCACTTTTGTTTCGTCCGCATTTATTTTGATAGCATTGATATCAATATTAATTTGGATCAATCCTAAAGTTATGTTTTTTTTTATTATTTTCTTTAGTGTCCTTTATTTAGCAATAGTTTTATTTGGAAAAAAAACATTAAAAAAAAATAGCCAGATTATTAATGAGGAACAAAATAAAATTGTTCTTAATTTACAAAATGGACTAGGAGCTTTTAGAGATGTTATATTAGATAAAACACAGGATTACTATATTAGCATTTTTGCAAAAGCAAATTTAAATAAAGCAAGAAGAGAAGCTATTAATAATATTATTCAAAATTCCCCTCGTTACATTTTAGAGGGTGCTGGAACTATTTTAGTAGTTGTTTTAATCATTTTTTGGAACTATTTTTTAGATAATTCAAATAAAATATTAGAAGTCTTTCCAATATTGGCGGCCCTTGCAATCGGAGCACAAAAAATTCTCCCATTAATAAATAGTTTATATTTAAATTTTTCAATATTTAAAGGTAACGTTTACCAAATTGAGGAAGTCATCAATGTTTTAAATAGATATGAAGAAAAACAAAAACAAAAAAAATTAGTTAAAGAAAAAAAAATTAATTTTAAAAATTTAATTTCTTTTAACAATGTTGATTTTTCTTATGAAAATAAAAAAGAATATATTCTTGAAAATATAAATCTTGAAATTGAAAAAGGCTCCAAAGTTGGCATCATTGGAAAAAGTGGCGAAGGAAAAAGTACATTTTTGGATTTATTGACGGGATTATTGGAGCCAAAAAACGGAATAGTATGTGTTGATGGAATAAAATTATCACCTGAAACCCTTATCTCTTGGCAATCTAAAATATCACACGTTCCTCAAAAGTTATTTTTAAGCGATAATTCTTTTCTAGAAAACATTGCATTTGGCAGATCTATTAAAGATATTGATTTAAAAAGAGTTGAATCGGTCTCAAAAAAAGCTCAACTCCATAAATTTATTATGAGTTTAAAATATGGATATCATGAGCAGATTGGTGAAAGAGGCATTAAATTATCAGGAGGCCAAATACAGAGAGTTGGACTTGCAAGATCTTTATACAAAAACTCTGAAATTATTATTTTTGATGAAGCTACTAATGCTTTAGATACAGAAACTGAAAGATTAATAATGGAAGAATTGTATAGTTTAGAAAAAAATTTAACAATAATAATTGTTGCACATCGTTTAAAAACGTTAAGCAAATGTGATGTCATATTTGAAGTTAAAAATAAAAAAATTATAAAACTCTAAGTTTAAAACGGATTTATCATTATGCAGAGAAAAATTGGGAATGTTTGCATTTTAACAATTCATAAAGGAGAATTAAAATATTTAAAAAGAACTATTCGCAGTGTTGATATTCAAACTTTACAACCCATAAAGCATATTATTTTAGCAAAAGGAATTTGCAATTATCAAATTCAATCTTTCAAAAAAGAAAATAGAGAATTTATTTTAAATAAAAATACAGATAAATCGGTATTTGATGGTATGAATATTATAAAAAAATACTCTAGAAATCACATAACTATTTATTTAAATAGTGGAGATATTTTTTTAAGTAGAAATACACTTTACTATATCAATAAGTTTA
>Ga0169931_10010063_pt1 | contig 13508 bp, 11 predicted proteins | sample Kivu_15m_20L_FD_129675 | JGI IMG/M metagenome (GOLD analysis project Ga0169931, IMG submission 129675) | Freshwater microbial communities from Lake Kivu, Western Province, Rwanda to study Microbial Dark Matter (Phase II) - Kivu_15m_20L... | ecosystem: Environmental > Aquatic > Freshwater > Lake...
AAAATTAATTTAAATTAAATGAATAAATTATCAATCTATTAATAAAAATATTATCTTATCAAACATAATCATATAATTAAATTATAATTAATAAATGTATTATAATAAAGATAAATTGGTATCATTTAACTAAAACGACTGGTTTGAATTCATGAACTTAGATACATCTTTGGGCAGCATTAATAACACCTAAAACTTGAACTGTTTGATTTTAGATAACTAAATTTCTGCCAACTGTGCAATCTCCATAAACAATAGTATTTCCTGTTGATAAAACAGCTCTGTCACCATAAACTTTAGAAATTCTAACTGAACCAGAATATCTTGGTAAAATAGTGTTTCTGCATGAAGAGAATTTATAAGTAGTAACAACTTTAACAGTGTTTTGAGCAATACCGTTAGCAATAATTAAAGCTGAAGTTCTATCAGCAGCTTATTTAGCGGCATTGGCAACATTAAGAGATGCAATAGCTTGAAGTAAGTTCCATTCGGCTTCACCTTGTAAAGTAACGGCTTTTTGGTTGGCAGCAGTAGCACTTCTAAGAATTTGTAAAGCAGCTTGTCTGGATGCTTAAGCATTAGCAAGTCTAATGGCAGTTTCTTTCAATTATTGTTAAGCTTGATCATAAGCTTTTTGAGCAACTGAAAGATCGTTTTTGGCTAAAAGTAATGTGTCTTTGGCTTTGTTTTAATCTTATTCAGCTTGATTTAATCTCTTTTTGGCTTAATCTAAATCTTAGTTGGCTCTGTCATAATCTCTTTGAGCATTCTTTAAGTTAGCATTTGCTTAGGCTTAGTTAAGTCTTTTTGTGCTGACTATGGCTTGAGCGGCTTGTAAGGCTTATTCAGCTGCGGCAAGGGCTTTTTGGGCATCATTGAATTTATTTTGAGCATCTTAAAGAGCTTTAATGGCATCTTTTAAGTTTGATAAGGCACCAGCTTGATATAATAAAGCAAGATTGAGTTTATCTTATGCATCATTCAAAGCTTTATTGGTTTGTCTATATCTAAGAGAGATGACTTATCTATCAGTATTAGCTTGAGCGGCAGCAATGGCGGCTTTATCAGCACTGGCTTAAGCAGCAGCTAAGTTAACATTAATACTATCGAAAACTTTTTGTCTATTTTAAAGTTAAGCTTTAGCAGCATTAACTCCAGCTAATGATTCGAAAAGTCTTTGATCAGCTTCAATTTGTTGAGCTTGAACTCTAGCAACATCATAAACATAAGGAACATTGTTTGGAATTGAGACTTTGTTTAAGCTAAGACCTCCAGCTGTATTTTTTTATCCAACAACTAAAGTAGTATAACCTTGGGCTGAGTTTCCTGATTGATCTCCAATTTAGACACCAATTGTATAAAATCCAGGTGAACGAACAACTCCTGAAATTTATCCAGTTTGTTTGTTTCCAATAAGTCCGTCTGGAAGGTTAAGGAAAGCATATACAGCGTTTCCGACTTGATTTTAATGTCCGAATTTATAAGTGAATGCTTATCCGACAGGGATGGCAGTATTATATTGTCTGCTTGGAAGAACTCTTAAAGGTTTTTAAACTTTTCTTTCATAATAATTATTTGATTTTCCAACCCAAACAGTGTCTTAAGCGGCATCAACGACATGGATAAGATAATCTCTTAAGAGATATTTTCCAGCTCTATTGGTATATCTAATGCTGAAAGGCCATGATCCTTTTCTAGGACTAACTCCAGTAATAATTCCAGATTTTCTATCGAAGGCACAGAATTCTGGTAATCCTTGTACTTAGAATCCAAATGTTTATTAGGTGGTGGTAACTAATCCAACATTGAATGGAACATTAGTATAGCAAGATGGGAATGATGTTAATACATTCCAGTTGCTTGAGTATGCGGCTAAAACAAGTAAAGCTACTATTAAGATCTTCATGATATTTATTTTTTATAATTATTAATAGATATTTATAGTGTTTATATATAATATCCAAGAAAATTCAGCCTTTATATTTTATCAATAAAATTAATTCAATTATAGAAAAAATGATGCTTATAGTCTTATCTATATATATTAAACATATATATACATTTTATTTATATATATTTTATATTTGGAAGAACATTTTATATCATATGATCATATACAAAAGATAAGAATACATAATGAGATATAAATATCATTACAATTAAAAAATGGTCGGTTGTTTATTTATGATTTTATCTGTATCGAATATAAATCTTGTATAAAATTTTATAGTACCTATCTTAACATTATGACCCTATTGCTCAAAATACAAATTCATAGTCTTTTATTTATAAATACACTAATTTTCTAATCTAGGATGCTTCAAAAAACCATAATTAGATATACGTATATTAGCAAATCCTATTAATTATTTTTATGACCCAATAAACGGTAATGTATATAACTAGATCTTTATAGGGCTACCAGCACTAATCATTTCAAATGATGCTATATCAAAATATGGACCATTTTTATTCATAAACCTTTTCTTACCTTAATTAATCTATTCACTATCTTATTTGTTTATAGTTATTGTATTATGAAATAATTTAGTCTTTCTAACACCTATCAATTATGTGCTACTATTATTCTTTATATTCTATTATATATTTTATATATTATCTATTGTCTTATCTTTATTCCTTTTTGCATAGAAATGTCCACTCCAACATGGATGTATACCTGCCTCTGCCTCAAGTGATCTCCATTAACTATTCTCATATTTAAGATATATAATAGGTCTCATTTATCCTATTTATGCTATATTTCTTTGTAAATCTGCAACAGTAGGTATTAATTCTATTCGTCCACTAAAATTCATCTGATAATAAAGATCCAATGTAACTTATATCATTTATTTTGGTTGTTGTATCTAATCAACACAACTTATTAAATTATTCCATAAAATAACATTTATCGTATGTCTAACATGCGGTAACTCTATTAACGGTGGCAACAATATCCTTGCAAAACAATTGAACCCATTTTCTATTCGATGACCATATTTATCAACTTAATCTAAAACGATATTCAAATATTATTATCCACCATATTTCATGATATGGACATCTTGATATACATTTAAATTAGTTGGATTGAAAAGTTAAAGATCATGTAAATATTATAAAGTAGAATGACTACTTTTGTTACCCAACTATAATTTTAATTGAAGGTTATTTTTTTTATTAATCATGTTACTTCTTATACCCATATTTTTTATTTTAGTTATTTTAACAAGGTAGAATCTAGGATCAAAACGAGATTATTATTGTTCATCTTACTTCATGTTTGATTTGAATATGAAACAGGAATTATAAATATAAGATTAATCATGATATTAGTTTATAATTAATTGAAATATATAAACATGATCAATAAATTACTAAACATTAACTTTTTATTCTCGACCATAAAATCAAAAGTCCCTAGAAGATTTATGAATCAACAAAAAGCAAGATAAAAAATATTTACAAGATAATAATTAAATATAGTTTATAATCCATTACAAGCATTACAATTAATGAGATTACATTCATTTACTTCATTTAAATAATCTGTATAAATATGTGTTAGATTAAACGTCAATCCTAAACATGGTTAACAAATCGTAAGAGGAACGGCGAATTTACCTGCTGGGCTAGGAAAAACTGTAAAAATTGCAGTACTATGTTCGAAAGATTAACAATAATAATTAATTAAAAAAAATGTAGAAGTTGATTATTTTATAAAATAATAAAATTTGAAGGAAGTAATCATATATTTATACAGTATTAAAAAGGAACCTCGATATAATTTTAAAAATTATTTACAACACCATCGCATGTACCTAAATTAAAACCATATGGAAAGTTATTAGGACCGAAGGGTCTCATGCCAAACGCTAAATTAGGAACACTAGTTTTATTATAATAATTACCACAAGCTTTAAAGCAAGCTAAAGCAGGTCAAATCACATACAGAGTTGATAAAGGTAAAAATATTCATGCACAAATTGGTAAATTAGATTTTACAGATGATCAATTATTATAAAACTGGAGATAGATTATGAAATCATTAGTATAAAAAAGACCATCCATGTTAAAAGGAAAATACTTTTTATAGGCATATTTAAAATCAACTATGGGTCCAAGATGGAAAATAAATTTACTTGACATTGATCCTCGAAACTAAAAATGTTTATGGAGTTTATTAAGTTAATAAAATGTTTAAAAAGAAGCCAAACAAACAAAATGATATATTTTATAAATATTGATAAACTTTATAATATTATACTTTTTAGTGTTTAATGATTCAAAATAATAATAAAATATCTTAAAATGCTTGTTTAATCACCCAAAAAAAGAGGACCTTATTTCATTGCTAAATTCGCAAACAACAAAAAAATAAGATTTTTCAAAAGATAAGATAACAATTGATGATACCATAATAATTATATAGTTTACTTCAATATAACATAAGCACGAAAATTGATTAAATATTCGAGTATATTCATGATGAAGAATACAAATAGTGGCATTTTTTAATATCATAAAAGATAAAAGAAAACAATCAATAATTAGAGGACATATTATATGGCAATATTTGGTCTGATAATAATTACAAAAAAATCTATTTGTTTGCATTTTTACTCAAGAATGATGGAAATATTGCATAATTTTATAAAAGCAATATAAATAAATTAATAAGTTAAACTCAAAATTGGACATAATAATAACAAATGACATTTCTAATAGTATTTACAATAATGCTAAAATAAAGACATTAATTTGTAATAAAAGATGCAGTATAATATCTGAAAGACTATAAATATAGTAGATTTTATATGGATCAATTAAAATTTTATCGTACTTTATTAGAGCATTATGGAACTTAATAATACTACTAACATTATGGTGATGCTATATTTTCAATAAATACCATCAGAAAATTAGGGCATAACGTCCAAAGCAGTTTTTATGAGCTTTAATAAACTAAAAAAATGATGTAAATATTAATAATGCTCTTATATATCTCAAACAAATAAAAAATATCATCATATTTCAATTTATAAAGCCTCTTCACTAGTTTATAATATTACATAAGTCATGCTACCTAAGATAAAAAATTAACATAACGCGCACTTATACTTATCTATAATATAAACATCGATCAATCCTCATAAATATTTATCATGCATGGTACCATGCTTATAATATAGATTGTTTTAATGTTGTAACAGCATAGATGAAAAAATAAGAAAATCACAAAGAATTAAGATCAATAATGGTAGAATTATATATAAATACTATCATAAATTACCCAAGACCGAGGTTAGAGAAATATTTGAATAAATATTATAAGAAATATTGTTAGAACATCGAATATATCGTTGACAATTTTCATTAAAAATAAGATCTAGCAGATACGATATCATAGTTTATAGAATATATAGATATGTTTATAGAAAATTCAGAGGATAAATAACTTCAAAAGAAATATACACACTGTATTAGTTCATCTTTGATCAATACTTTAAGTAAATATAGACCATTTTAAAAAGTATATGATATTATGAACAAAAAAGTAACATTTTTATGATGCTTATATATATAATTTTGGTATAATATATTATAAAATAAAACTTATGCCACCAAAAGCACCACCACCAGCGCCTTCCGCACCACCCAAAAAATAATAACCTAAGAAATAATAACCAAAAAAAGATAATGTATCGAAATCTCCATAACCGAAAAAATAATAACCAAAAGTAGATCCCAAAGCAGCAAAGAAATAATAGCCCAAAGTCGATCCAAAAGCTGCGAAAAAATAATAACCTAAAGTTGATCCAAAAGCTGCTAAAAAATAGTAACCGAAGGTCGATCCTAAAAACCAAAGTCCTAAAAAATAATAACCTGTAAAAAAATAATAACCTGTTAAAAAGCCTTAACCAGTAAAATAATAACCAAAATCTCAAAATCAAGTCCCAGACTTCACATAGTAATAATAGTAAATAAACAACGTAAAATTTATCATAATAAAGACAATGGACGAGGCAACAAAAAAGAAGAAACAAGCAGATTTATTCAAAAAATATCTTTAGCAAACTGGAATCGCTATGGCTTTTCAAGTAGTGTTTGCTGAAGTACTTGATAAAAAAGTAGAATAATCAAAAGTATTTTCATATACAGCTATGAGATTACGTCAAATCGGATAAGATCTATAAAAAATAAAATTAGTAATTATATAATAAATTAGAGTAAAAAATGATAATGATATTACCTTCCTTAATTTTTATTTGATTTTTATCTTAAAAACTATATAAATATACTTTTTAAAAATAATCATTTTATAAAAGATTGATGATTTGATTTAAATTATGATAGGCAATATTATAAATCTATTAATTTCTATGATTTTTTAGGTTAAGTATTAGTATGCTGGATAAATCTTGTTATTTATAAACGATTTTTTAACATATTGAATACTTTTCCTTGTGGTAAGATCATCAATAAAGCTGTTAATGACTCGATTAAATATTCATCAGTATCTTTTAATATTCTTAAACGAAGAGCTATATAAAGGATATATTACATAAGAATCCAGGAGATTATAGTAATCCTGCTATTTTACAAAATCCCTTCATGATTTATGGATCGACTTAAAACTGATTAGAAAAGCACATTATAACATCATGTGCTAGTCGATATTGTCTCGCCATGAAACACAACGATGTCAAAGCAGCAGGATTATACTTAAACGCATGGAACAATATCATAAATGTTTAGACATATTATTTCCCTTCCAAAATTTGTAATTTCTTTCTCATTTTAATCATATGCTTCTAATTGATAATGATAATATTTAGATGGTGAACTATTTAAAAGATAAATAATTTATCATCTATGCATTTTACTATTTGTGAACATATCGATGTACAAAATTTATCACCATCTTGGATCAAACTAAATTTCTTCAAAATTTGTTAAGGACGATATTCGTTTTGGTTTTTATTAAATAAAAGAAGTAACATTTCTTTTATCAGTAATTCAAAATATTATGAACGGACCGATGTATTTTAAATGATAGAATTTACATTTTTAATTTATGCTTGACATAATTTTTATACTAATTTTTATATAATTTATTTGATTTAAGGCAATATTTTATCATTATATTTTTATAATAAGAATTTCATCCATTTTAAAGCTGATTATGAAGTTGAATTACTCTTTTTCTCAGCTAACATCTACTTTAATAACGGAATAACTTTACCAAAGTTTACATGTAGTTACTTATATATTAAATTTATATTTTGCATCAAGATATCATTTGCTGATATACTAGCTTTTCTAATTTATTATTATTAATTTGACATCAATATTAAAATTGGCTCTAAAATTTAATCAAATCTTTATAAAATTATTTTCTTAAATAACATTTTCTGATTTTTGTTAGATTTCCATTATACTTGTACTCTAAAAAATGTAAATAATGTCTTTAACCAACTTAAAACATTTAATTTTGTATCTATTGGGTTTTTACCCTTAGCCATCTTTATTAAAGTTACTAAAATTTTATTTATAATTTATTCGTTTAAATAGTTTTATAATTTGCCTTATTAGAATTTTTACTTCATATCTGCTTAGAAATTTTTAAGGCATTATTAAGAAGAATTTCTAAGATTTTTCTATTTATCACCAAGCATAAATAACAAATCTTCAAGTAAATCAGGCAAATATATCAATAAATCGATAGACATGATTTCATTCAAGTTTATTATCCATTTTATTAAAAACTATCTGACTCCAGGATTCATCGACTTAATTTTTGTCTTTATTATTTGCATAAATCCTTCAAGATCAAAATCAGATCGTCCTTAAGGCGAATTAAGTGATGAAGTCAATATAGTTTGTAATGATTTATCAAAAAAGTTCGCTGCATTTCTAACTACTTCTTATAGATCATTGATTTTTCCTATGATTTTTTAAAAAATCAAGTTGAACATTTTGATAATTTTATCATCTAAAGTTTTTGCTATATAATATAATGATTTAAGACCAGCCAATCTCACTTTATGCTATGCATCATTTAAACAATCTAATATAGTAATTACTATAGGTTGAGCAAATTTAGTTATACCTTATGGACAATTATTTAACCCATTTATTATACCTGGCATTGCTTCAATTCCAGCTGTCTTTTTATTTAAATCTATAGATTTTATATATTTATCTTTCATATATGCTATGATTTTATCTATTTGGTTAAGATTTCTTTTTTCAGCATTTTTGGTAACTATAATTTCGATTTATTTCCATGCAGATTATCGCTTTTATTAGTGTCTAGATGATGATCAGTGTACTTATCTATTAAATTTTTAAGTAGATTTGAAGGAAGCTCAAATTAAGTAGCCTAACTCATTATTATTACAATCCATAATTTAATATATCATCAATATAGATATTAATATATAGATTAAACAAAAACAAATATAGGCATATAATAAATTAAAATTAGGCAAAAATTTAATTTATATATGATAAAATAGAGCTTCTTGAATAGATGGACAATGATTAAGAATCTCAAACTCTTGAATATAATAACTTATCATTATTTTGATTATTTTTGATTTGTTTATTTTTTATTGACCAATTTTATTCAAATACAAAGCAATTCTAATCATTTTGATGCATAAAATCTGTTATAGCCTCTTTGCATTTTGAAATAATAAAACTATCACAAGTATTTTACTTTATCATAGATTTTTACACAAAAATGTATTTTTAATAATCTTCAGAACATTATCAATCACTATTAATGATAGTATAGCGATAAAAATACAATATGTTATTTAAAAACATTTAAGTTTAATAATATTTTTTATGTTTAATAATATTTTTAATAATATTAATAATCTGAAACATGAACTTCGACTAAATTTTAGGAAGAAAAGAAACTGAATAGATTTAAGAAAAGAAAGTTATAGTAGATCCATTGAAGTCTATGAAGCCTTGGGTTTTCAAGCCAAAAAAAGTTATTTACAGATTAAGCAATAGTGCACCTCAAAGCAAGGAATTTTCAAAATATCACTGGACTGCTGAAGAAAATAGCCTCTATATAGCTTTCCTTTTGAAATTCAGATAGATTATATAAGGCTAAAAGAAAAAGAAAAGAAAATGGCACTTGAATAGAATCATGAGCAAGTTTATCAACACCAGATCTCATGAACAGTGCAGAAGCCATCATCAAAAGATGATAAAAAGTTACAAAACAATAGATGGAATTTTCGAACATTTCCAGAACAACAGTGACTCATCTTCTGTTGAATGGCCTAAGGAAAGCTAGACAAAAATGGATATACAATAAAATTCAATTTAGAACATGCCTAACTGCTTTTAATATTCTGAGGAAGACTCTAAACAAAAAATATTAGAGGGATAATAGTTAGGGATGTTTTAATATTTGAATAAGCCATTAATTATTGAGCATGAACGAGAATGGGAAGACATGCTTGATAGTTTTGATTTTTGATATTTTCAATTATAATTTTTAAATTTAATTATAAATTATTATCGTAGCATATCTACAAAATATAAAAAATAGCATGAATATATTGCCAAAGATATTTAAAACATATCTTCATCTATAAAATAAGTTATTAATGATTTTTATCAATAATGTAAAATTATCAAAAAAAATATTTTTATCAAAAATTGGTCAAAAATGTATATTAAGCATTAATTTGTAAAGTTTTTATTTTTATTTTTGATATTATCCTTATTTTATTATTTGATTTTATTATTGTGTCATCGTGACGTAATCATTAATTAGTTATACATTCAAAGAATTCTCTATGTAACATCATTCTTACTAATTTGACATTAAATTTGCTATTTCCTAGCAAATAAAAGCATCAGAAACAAAGACAGATCGACAGCAGATTGCTAAAGTCATGAAGCCTTGGCACTTCAAGCATAGGAAGTCCATATACACATCTGAGTAAGATAGGAAAAAGAAGAAGAGATATAACTAACTTCACTGGAACAATTAGGAAAATCAAAAATATGCGACCTTCCTTTGCTAATATATACATGTAGTCAATAGTACAATAAAATAAAAAAGAAAGCATCATTTGAATCGCATGCTAAGCAAATACATAGGAACAAGATCACCTACTCAGTGCAGAAGTCATCATCAAAAGATGCTGAGAAGTTTTAAAGATATCTAAGGGATCATAGCTAATTTAATGTATATTTAAAATAAGTTTGATGATAAATCTACCCCATAAAATGATCTAAATTCGACTCAAAATATCTTTATAGAGGAAAGAAAAGTGTAAATTCAATAAGAAAAAGTATAAATTTAGATTGACAAAGATATTTTGAAACAAGTATAAACTATTAGATTAAAAATTGATGGAGATAGTAATGAAGATAATTATCTTTGGGATGTTCTTTAAATAAAAAACTAATGATATCAATAAAATAATATGTTCATTCATTTATATATGGATTTTAGTTACTTAATTCATTCATGAGCTCAATAATAGATAAACATTATAAAGTTATATATTATAAGTAATCAAATATTATTTATTATATAAACAAATTATTTATTCTTTAAATACTCATTCTTTTTTAATTAAATTTTATGAATTTTATTAAGCTATCTAACAATTGAACTATATTTATTGATTAAAATTTTTTTTTTGTTTATTTTTTAACAATAATCATCTAAATTTAATTATTTGTTAATAATTAATCTTTTATATCAGTAGAATATGTTTTTATATTTTTTAATTTTTTTTTTCTATATAAAAATTAAATCTTCTAAAACTTTCAATCATGAATTGCTTAAAATCTATGAAGAACACAATCAAAACATTTGACTTATTTTGTTCTAATGAAATCCTTCGTGTGAATTCAGATGATAAATATGAAACTTGCACAGGTGGGGTGATTTCTATAATCATCATAATAGCAACAATCATTGGATTTTCATCACAAATTTTAAGTACTATAGAAAAAAGTAAGTATTAATCAACTTTATAAGTTATCCATCAAAATGATCCACCTTTATTGTAATTTAAAACTGGATAAGAAAATTCCATGATGGCTATAGGCATAACTAACTAAAATGGAACAAGAATAAATTTAAATGAAGGACCTCAACTATTTGATATACTCCTGGTATAAATAAAGCTATAGAATGGCTTCATTAAGAGCAGAAAAAAATTGAATTTATAAGCATGCAGTTAAAAACATAATTGGAATCTTTAATAAGAAAAAACTAAATTAATAAACGATGATAGAAACAAATATCTTTGCATTAAAAATGATCAAAAGTACTCAATTCAAGGAAAATTTGGATCAAAAGATAGATATTCAATAAGATTTTTAATAAATCGTTGTGTAAATACAACTTCTAATGGAAACAAATGCGCATCACCATAAGCAATCAACAATATGTTTAATGTATCAAAAATATATTTTGTTGCATTACTATTTACCAATACTGTTATAAACCCTAATCAACCAAATCATCTATCTTCATATTTAAGTGCTGATAATACTTTTAAAATAACGGAAGGAATAATTCCATAAGCTTAAATATAAATATCAGATTATTAAATTTCAACAGATTAAAATATTCTTCCTTTTTAAAATATTTGGAAATAAAAAGGGTTTATTTCAGAAAATAGAGCCTCTTTAATTTACGTAACAAGAAAATTAAATGATCCTTATTTAGCAGGCTATTCTATTTCAAAATCTTCAAAATCATTATATTACACTAGATCAGCCGTGAAAATAACTACAGTTATATCATATATTGGTGGATTAATAGGAGCTTTTATTACTTTTCTATTCGTTTTAAAGACATATACGAATATTTCATTAGAAATATGTATTGCCTAAAGTGTATTCACATAAGATTTGAAGAAAAACTCAATCAACTTAGAACCTAAAATAAATAGTTAACAACCTGAATTAATAGTGTAGAATAATGGATAAAATCTACCTCAAACATAGAAATAATAAATAAACTTTCATATATTTACTTTCTTTCAGTTGATTTGGTTCAAAGTAATGAATTTTTTTAAGTGTAATATAAAAAATTCTGAAAAATTCTAAAAAATACAAGCTTATCGTTAATAAATTGTGAAGCAACTAGATATATCAACTTTATTGAGAAGAGTTTTAAGAATATAGAATTACTTAAATGAATTGATAAGGGTAAAATAAGGTTAATTAAATAATGATGATAAATATTCTATGACACTTTAAAAGGCAAAATATCTTAGAAAATTAGTGAAAACCATATCTGAATGTTAAATTTAAAATTAATCTGATATCTAAGATTTAACAGCCAATAATCTGATGAAAAACAATATCGAGACACTTTAAAAATCCAATAAATTATAATACAAGGGTACATAATAATTAGAATAGAGCTCTAAAACTGATAAAAAGAAATCATTATCTAAAAATATAATAGAAAACAAGTGTGAAAAAATCAATTAGTTAATAAAAATGGATAAACCTCATTTAAACTAGTTAATAGTCTAAGATTTTTAAGATTGTTCTTATTAAATTCCGGTTGAATATATAAACAAAAAATCAATACTTCATTCAAATTTAAGAATATAAGTCCTTAAGCAATAACAATATAAGTAAAAATAATGATTTAATTATTATTTTATCATATTTTCAATTATTACATATATGAATATATCATTAATTTTTATATAATATCATATAATAGATGATTTTTTAAGTAATCTATTAATTAACTAAACCTGCACAAATCCAATAACAACAATAACTATCATCTCTATAATAGAATAAGTCAAATATTTATTTATACTAGATTTTATATAATTATTATTAGCATATTACAACATCTAAGTCTACTCCCTTATCTTATATTTATATTATAATTATGTATAAATACGATCGACTCTATTGTCATGATTAGATACATCAGTAGCACTTATAACCTGTGAAACATGATTATGCTAAAGAAGAACTGATACACTAAATGATATCAAACGATTTATATCATTATTTTTAAATTTTAATCGATATATTTTATTTTGTTGACCTTGGATATAAAAATTAGATAGGAAATATACTTATTTTTATTGTATTGGATGATTATTTTAATAGATTATTACATTAACTGGTCCTTAGTGCTAAATATCTGATGTTCTAGAATATACACCGTCTTTATTTATATAAATGGTCATTGTTATATAGATAGGTTGTTCGATAGGAATCATTATCATATAATCTTAAGTTTGATCTTATTTAATAGTAAACATATAATCATTCATATTATGATTCCTTTGAGTACTCATCCATTTTTATTATATCTACGCAAACATACTGCTTTATTGTGATTGAATTTGTGCAGTTTTTGTCATATGGTGGTTTCTTAATTATTATTATTGTTAATATTGTCTATTCATTCTTTATAATTATAATTATCTTTGTACTTTTTAATAATTTTATCGAGATTATTATGCAAATTT
>Ga0169931_10010064_pt1 | contig 13508 bp, 13 predicted proteins | sample Kivu_15m_20L_FD_129675 | JGI IMG/M metagenome (GOLD analysis project Ga0169931, IMG submission 129675) | Freshwater microbial communities from Lake Kivu, Western Province, Rwanda to study Microbial Dark Matter (Phase II) - Kivu_15m_20L... | ecosystem: Environmental > Aquatic > Freshwater > Lake...
CGTCACGCGCCTATCGGCCGACTGTGGTGCTGGTGTCTGACGGACGTCCAGGCGACAGTTGGGAAAACCCGTTGCAGGCGTTCATAAAGGAAGGTCGTTCCGCAAAATGCGACCGCCTGGCCATGGCCATTGGCGCGGACGCTGACGAAAAGGTGCTCCGCATGTTCATCGAGGGCTCTAAGAATTCCCTGTTCTATGCCGAGAATGCCAAGCAGTTGCGGGATTTCTTCAAATTCGTGACCATGTCGGTGACTATCAGGACAAAGTCACAGACGCCGAACGTCACGCCGGAGGCAAGTGCCATTGATGTCAAGCCTGCCACGATCGAGGCCCGGTCGGAGAAGCCGAAATCCGCGCATCAAAAATCTTCTGACGAAACCGGAAAGAACGAGCAACCAAGCGAGGAGGGATATTGGTGATGTTCGACCCAGGCAAATTCACAGCGCCGAAGGCCAAGCCGCTTCCGGTATTTCTTCTGCTCGATGTCAGCGGTTCGATGAACGAGGTCGTCGATCCAGAGAATGTCCGCCGGACAGGGCAGACATTCGAGAATGACGGACAGACATGGGAGCGGGTCGAAGGCGGAACTTCGAAGATCAATATCTTGAACGGTGCCGTCCGGCGAATGGTTGATTCGTTCGCTGCCGAGGAACGGATAGAGACTGAGTTTTTGGTTTCAATCATCACCTTCGGCGATGAGGCCGTTGAGCATCTTACGCCTGGAGCCGCTTCTTCCGTGAACTGGACAGATATGAAAGCGGATGGTTGCACGGCGATGGGGGCAGCGTTCTCATTGGTCAAGAGGCTGATTGAGGACAGAGATATTATCCCGTCACGCGCCTACCGTCCGACAGTCGTGCTGGTTTCGGATGGGCAACCTACGGACGTTTGGGAGCATCTTCTGGAGGCGCTCATCACCAACGGCCGTTCGGCAAAGTGCTTTTTTATGGCGATGGGAATCGGCGAGAATCCAGGAACGCAGGTTCTTGAGCGGTTCATCTCGCAAACGCCCGTGTTGGCGGAGGTGAACGGAACGCAGATTCGCAACACGGTATTTCAGGCGACGGACGCTGATAAAATTCACGAGTTTTTCCGCAAGGTCACAATGTCGGTGACCACCCGCAGCAAGTCGCAGAACCCTAATGCCGTTCCGACATCGGCAAAACCTGACTTGGAAGAGGAAGGAGGATATTGGTAATGGCACAGGCAATCGGAGACCCGGAAGAACTGGAACGCTTCGCTCGCTCGTTGCAACAGTTCATTGATTCGCTTAACGACGCCGTCGGAAGCCTTAACAGCGCGTTCGCCTCGCTTGGGGAGACGTGGCAGGACGAGAAGCGGGCGCGGTTCGAGGAGGATTATAAGGCACTCGTCCAGCAGTTGCAGCAGTTCGACGCGAACGCAGCGGAGCAGATTCCTCATCTGACCGCGCTAGCGGCGCGGTTGCGCGACTATCTGCAAACTTAGGAGCTGTGGATTCGCAATGGCGCAAGTCTCAGTCGGACAGGTGGAGAATCTGGAAGAACTCGCACGCGGATTGCTGTCCGTCCGCGAGACGTTGGAGGCTTCGTGCTGTGAACAGAGCGCCATCGCGGAAAGCAAGCAACAGGAAGGCGGTCGCTTGCTGCGAGCCTTCACCGCGCCATCGATGAAATCGAACGAGGCGGAGATCACCGAGTGGCTGGAGGCGCATGAAAGCATCGTCTTCGATCCTGTTTCGATCCCTTGGAATGGCCTGCGCATCGGTCAGGTCGCCGGACGGGCGAAGAAGCATGTGGGACCCGGCGTGGCGATTGACTGGTTCGAGATCGAAGGCCCGCTGAATGCATCGTGGCCGCCCGAGAGCCACAAGTGCTTGTTTGGCGATCTGCCGATCACCCAGATGACGGCTGGCGATGCCATCCCGCCACAGCGTGACGAGGTGCGCAGCATCGGTGGCTATCTGCCGAGCATGTATCTCGATCTCACACCGCAGGAGCGGAAGCCGCCGTTGGAGACCGTGCAGTCCGCGCAGCCCGAGAGCGATGGCCGCAAGCTGCTCACGACCTTTTTGCCGAAGGCCTTTCGTCGTGAGGTCGCGCCCGAGGAGATTGAGCCGTATATCGCGCTGCTGAAGTCACGCATTGCCGCGAAGGACTGCTTTGAGGATGCGATGCGGCGCGTGTATGTCGCGGTGCTCACCTCGCCGGAGTTTTTGTTTCACTCGATCGAACTCACGCCAACCACCTTGGCCTCCCGGCTGTCGTATTGGCTCTGGAACGGCCCGCCGGATGCCCAACTGCTCGCCGCCGACCTCCACAAGCCCGAAGTGCTGCATCGTGAAGTGGATCGCCTGCTCGCCGACAAACGCAGCGAGCGCTTCATCGAAGATTTTGCGAATCAATGGCTCGAACTCAGCCGACTCGATGAAACCACGCCTGATCCGCAGCTTTACCCCGAGTATCGCTTCCTCCTGCACGAAGGCATGGCCGCGGAGACACGCGCCTTTTTGCGCGAACTCATCCAAAACGATCTTCCCATCACCCACCTGCTCAAACCCGGCTTTGCCATGCTCACGCAACGTCTCGCCGAGCACTACGGCATCGCGGGTGTGACCGGCGTGGAGGTCCGCAAAGTGTCGCTGCCCGCCAACAGCCTGCGTGGCGGCCTGCTGGGCCAATCCGCCATCCACAAGCTCACCGCCAATGGCACCACCACCTCGCCCGTGAAACGCGGTGTGTGGGTGATGGATCGTTTGCTCAACGATCCCGCACCACCACCGCCCCCCGGCATCAGTGCCGTCGATCCCGACACACGCGGCACCACCACCGTGCGCGAGCAACTCGACAAACATCGCGCCGATACCAACTGCGCCGCCTGCCACGCGAAGATCGACCCCGCAGGCTTCGCCCTCGAAGCCTTCGATCCCATCGGCGGCCTGCGAGATCGCTACCGCTCGAACGGCAAGGGCGACGAACCACCCGAAAAAGGCCAAACCCCATGGCGCGTCACCTACAAGCTCGGCCCCCAAGTCGATCCCAGCGGCGAGTTGCCCGACGGTCGCCAGTTTGCGGGCGTAAGCGAGCTCAGCACCATCCTAACCGCCCATCCCGCCAAACTCGCCGAAGCCTTCGTCGCGCATCTGTCACGCTATGCCACAGGAACGGAGGTTGGTTTTGCCGACCGAGCCGAAATCCGCCGCATCGTGGAGAGCACGAAAAGCAGCGGGCATGGATTGAGGTCATTGATTCACGCGCTGGCTGCGAACCCGATTTTTATAGGCAGGAGAATGGGGGCAGAAGAATAACTGAACTGTTTATACTCTGAATCCGATTCTCCTGCCCCATTATTCTGCCTACCTCATCTATGAACCGCCGACACTTCCTCCGCGCTGCTGGCGCATTGCTCGCTCTGCCTTCTATCGGTCGTGCGGCTGACAAACTGCCACCGAAGCGGCTTTTTGCCATTCATGTGCCGTTGGGCATGATGCCGCAGTTTTTCTTCCCGAAGGCGGGCGAGACCTCCAGCCCCTACCTCGACCTCCTGGCCGAGCAACGACCGCACTTCACCACCTTCCACGGCCTCTCGCACCCGGATGTGAACGGCAATCATCACGCGGGCCAGTGTTTCCTCAGCGGTGCACCGCATCCGGGCCAGCCGACGTTTCGCAACAGCCTCTCGCTCGATCAACTCGCTGCCGAGACGCTCGGGCTCAACACGCGCTTCCCCTCGCTCGCCGTGTCCGTCAGCAAAGGCGAGCATTACGGAGAGTCCATCGCCATCTCCCGCGCGGGCGTCATGCTCCCGGCCGAAACGAGCGCGGAGAAGCTCTACCGCCGACTTTTTGTCGCCGGCACACCCGAAGAGAAGGCCGCCACCATGCGCCGCATCCAGGCCGGTGGCAGCGTGCTCGATTTGATCCTCGACAAAGCCAAGCGACTCCAAAAAAGCAGCGCCGCTGAAGATCGCGCACGGCTCGATCAATACTTCCAAAGCGTGCGCGAACTCGAAAACCGTCTTCAGCGCAACATCGAGTGGGAAAACCGGCCAAAGCCCAAAGTGGACTACCCGCAGCCCAAAGACATCGCGGATGCCAACGAGGTCATCGCACGCTCCAAGCTCATGTTTGACCTCATCCGCCTCGCCTTGCAGACCGACAGCACGCGTGTCGTCACGCTCTCGCTCAGCACCTTCAGCGTCGTGCCGCATGTGCCCGGCGTGAAAAGCGAAACCCACGGCCTCACCCATCACGGCAACGAGCCAGACAAGATCGCCGAACTGAAGAAGATCGAAGAAGCCCAATTGAAAGCCTTCGCCGATCTCCTCAAAACCTTCCGCAACGTCACCGAAACCGGCGGCACGCTGCTCGACCACACCCAGATTCTTTACGGAAGCTGCCTCGGCAACGCCAACTCCCACAGCAACCAAAACCTCCCCCTCATCCTCGCCGGAGGCGGCTTCAAACACGGCCAGCACCTCGCCTTCAACGCGCAAAACAACACACCGCTCGCCAACCTCTTCGTCACCATGCTCCAAGGCCTCGGCATCGAAGCCGACAAGTTCGCGAGCAGCACGGGGACGCTGAGCGGGCTCGAAGCATAGAATCCCATGAAACCAATCGCACTGATTCTGTCCACGCTGCTTGCCCCGCAAGTTCACTTCCTCGACTACCCCGCACATCCCCGCCGAGCCGCAAAAGACCGGCTGGCAACTCAATAGCCGGAAGTAGGCAGGAGAATGGGGGCAGAAGAATATTCTGAATCTGATTCTCGTGTCCCCATTCTTCTGTCGATCCAAACCAAGTTATGCACCACCGTCTCGTTCTCTCCTGTTATGCTATCCTCGCCTTTGCTGCTTCCCATGCCGTAGGCGCGACCTTCTACGTCGCCACCGATGGAAACGATAACCACGACGGCAAGTCGCTGAAGACACCCTTCAAGCACATCCAGAAGGCTGCGGACGTCATGCAGCCGGGTGACACCTGCCTCATTCGTGGTGGGGAGTATCGCGAGAAGATCGTGCCGCCGCGCGGTGGCAGCTCGGAGCAGGCGCGGATCACGTATCGCAACTACGGCGATGAGAAGCCGGTGATCAAAGGCTCGGAGCGCGTCACGGGCTGGGTGGAGGAGGGCGGCGGGGTTTGGAAGGCGGAGCTGTCGGGGGCATTCTTCGCTTCCTCACCTTACAATCCCTTTGCGACCAAGTTGGCGGGGCTTTGGATCACGAATCCGGGCAAGCAGTGGTCGCTGGGCATGGTGTATCTCGATGGTGTGCCGCTCAGCGGGCGGCAGTCGTTGGCGGAGGTGCAGAGCACGCCGAAGACCTGGTTTGCCGCGCAGGAAAAGGGAGCCACGGTCATCCACGCCCGCTTCGATGCCGATCCGAACAAGGCGGTGGCCGAGGTCAATGTGCGCGATGCCTGTTTTCATCCCGGCGACAAGGTGCTGAACTTCATCTCCATCGTCGGCTTGACCATGAAGCAGGCGGCTCCGCAGGGCAGCGGCCCGATTCATCCGCAACAGGGCATCATCACCGCGTTCGCGGGCCAGGGCTGGGTGATCGAGGGCTGCACGATTTCCGATTCCGCCTGCTCGGGCATCGCGCTGGCCACCGGGCCGGAGACTTGGTATGGCCCGAAGTCCGCCACGCAGGATGCGAAAGGCACCGCGCCCGACTTCAACGCCACGGGTCATCACGTCGTCCGCCGAAACACCATCGAGCGCTGCGGCCAGGCGGGCATCATCGGCATGATCAACGGCCATTCCTCGGTGATCGAGGGCAATCTCATTCAGGACATCAATGTGGAGCGCAATGTCGGCGGGGCCGAGACCGCGGGCATCAAGCTGCACTGGGCCATCGACACCGTGATCCGGCACAACATCATCCGCCGGGTCTTTTGCGGCAAGGAAGCGGGCCAGAACTTCGGCCTGTGGCTCGACTTCGCCTGCCAGGGCACGCGGGTCAGCGGCAACATCATCTACGACATCAGCGATCCGGCGAAGAGCAGCCCGAAATGCTTCCCGCTGTATCTGGAGGCGAACGTCGGCCCCATCGTCGTGGACAACAACATCCTCCTGAAGCACCCCATCGGACCGTATAACAACGAACTCGGCTCCCTGCACCAGGTCGCCGCGCACAACCTCGTTCTCGAAGGACGGCTCCAGCATTTCAATGATCCCTCGCGCATGGTTCCCTACTACCAGCCGCACTCGTTGAAATATCTCGCGAAGCTGGAAGCCGCACCCGCCAACGACAAAGCCAATCAGCGCTACATCGACAAGAACAACCTCTACATAGGCCCCTTCAGCGACCAGGACGGCGCGACCGACACCGCCGGCAACACCAAGTTCGACGCGACCGCCCAGCAGGCGATGAAGTTCACGCACACCGACACGCCCGACGGCGTCGTGATCGAGTTCCACCTCACCGACGAAGCGTTCGCGCAACTGCCCAGGTGCGATCTCATCACCTCCGCCAGCCTCGGCGAGTTCCCGCTGGTGAAGCAACGCATGGAAGACCGCGACGGCAAACCCTACGACCTCGACACCGACATCGCCAGCCAGCCCCGCGAACCTCAAGCCGGAGCCACAGTGCCCGGACCCTTTGCCATGCTCGCGAAAGGCAAAAACGCGTTCCGTTTCTCGGCGGGAAGCGCTGCAACGGAGTTTGTTTCTCCATCGAAGGGACGCTGAAACAGGCAGGAAAACGGGGTAAAGGAGCAGGCGGCTGTGTGATTCACGCTCCTCTCTCCGTGCACCCCACTTTTCGCCGTTGGATGCCAAACGTCCGATCTGTCATAAAACATGTCCATGCGGTCGTCGCGTTTGGGGTTTCTTTTCGGAAGCACCTCCTTCCACTCGGCCACCAGCCTTGTTCCCGTTATCCTTCATCACGAAACCCATGAAACACATCGTCACCTGCCTCCTGCTGCTCGCTAGCATTGCCTACAGCCATGAACCCGCTGCACCTGCGGCCAAGGGCAGCGGACTCAAGGTGCTCGTGTATTCTGACACCGGTTACTACCGGCACCCTGACATCCCGAAGATCAACCGCTGGCTTGTCCTGCTCGGACACGAGAACGGCTTCGAGGTGGATGTGACGGAGCATTGGAAAGACATGCGTGCCCAGGAACTTAGCGGTTACGACGTGCTCGTGCTCAACAACGCCAATGAACTCGACAAGGTGCTGCCCGAGGAGCAGCGCAAGGCCGTGGAGCAGTGGTTTGCCAGCGGGAAGAAAGGCATCGTCGGCCTGCACGCGGCACTGGTGCATCAGACGAAGTGGCCGTGGCTCAACGCGCTCGGCGGTTGCGACTTCAACAGCGACTCGGACTTCGCCAAAGCGAAGGTGCTCGTCGATCCTGCGGCGAAGGAACACCCAGCCGTGAAAGGACAGCCCGCGGAGTTCTGGATCGAGGCGGACTGGACAAATCACGACCGGCCGGTGACGGGCCTGCCCGGTTTCCAGGTGCTGCTGCGCGTGGATGAGAGCACCTATACGCCGGTGCGTGAGTATTTCACGTCGCGCGGCGGCAAGGCGATGGGCGCGGATCATCCCATCGCCTGGACGCACGAACCCGCGAGCGGCGGACGCTTTTTCTACACCGAGTTCGGCCACGACCTGCGCTCGCTGAGCACGCCTTTCGCAAGACAGCATGTTCTGGAAGCCATCCGCTGGGCCGCCGCCGCTGCTGGAAAATCCGAAGGTAAACCGGCGAAGTGAGCGTTTCAGTGACAAGAAACAAGGCCTGCGCCTTTGCCAAAAGAAGACAGAAGGAGTGCGCTGGCTTTCATTCTGATTTCTTGTCTTTCTGCTGCTTGGAACTGTGCTTCTCTTCCGAGGGCGAACGGTAGTTGTCGAACATGTCGCCCTTGCCGAGGATACGCGGGTCGTTTCCCAGCCTGACCCGGGTGTCTAGCGGCTCGTGCGCGAAAAGTTCAACTCGATAATCCTGAACGGGCGAAGGTAGAGCTGCACAACATCGCCACGCACGCCAGCGCCAAAAAGGTGCGCTTTCACATCACGCAGTCTGACAACCGCACGAAGGTGGAGATCAGCGATGACGGCATCGGCTTTGATCCCTCCTTCACCCACGCTGGCTACGGCCTTTCAAACCTTCGCGAACGCGCCGCCAACATGGGTGGCCTCTTGGATATTCAGAGTCAGCCCGGCCAAGGCACCCAAATCACCCTCTCCCTTCCCTCATGAATGGCCCAGACCTCATCGAAACATGGCTGGTCGAGGATCACGATGCCTTCCGCCGCAGCCTGAAGCGCCTCTGCACCCCGCAGCGCGGCCTCGCCCCAGCATCGGCCTTTGCCAATGCTGAATCGATGCTCCAGGCACTCGCCAGCGCCGACTCGAAACCGCAGGTGCTTCTGCTCGATGTCGGCCTGCCTGGACGCAGTGGGCTCGAAGTCATCGCCGATGTCCATCGACACGCGCCGGACTGCCGCATCGTCATCCTGACGGTCTTTGAGGACGAGGCAAAGATCAGCCAAGCCATCAGTGCCGGAGCCTGCGGCTACCTGCTGAAGACGGCCACCCCTGACGAGATCGCCGAAGCCGTGATCGAGGCCGCCCACGGCGGCTCGCCGATGTCCCCGCACGTCGCGAGCAGCATTGTCAAAATCCTCGCCCGTCTCACCAAGCCCGCCGCAGCCTCGCCCATCACGCTCAGCCCCCGCGAGCACGATCTGCTGCGCCTCATGGTCGATGGCCTCACCGCCAAAGAAATCGCCGCCCGCCTCGAAATCAGCATCCACACGGCCGACACGCACACGCGGAACCTTTTCAGCAAACTCGGCGTCCACAGCCGCGCCGCCGCCGTGGCACGAGCCCTGCGTGAGAAGCTGGTGTGACGGAACCGAGTCCGGGAACAATGCTGACATGCTCACAACCACAACCACAAAAGCCCCGTGATCGCTTACACCGCGAGAAAACGGCATCACCGGCCTTTATGAAGTCACACTTTGCGAGCCCGCATGCGGGCTTCAAACCGATCAAGCAACTCCGTGTCCGCGCGAAAAGTCGTCTGCTTGAGCGTTTCGAGCACGACTACGCCATCGAGCAGTCCACGCTCGTCGGCGAGATCGAGAATGTTCAAGGTTCCGACCGCAAGCAAGCCACGCGCTTCCGCTGCCGAGCGGCCTCGACGCTCGTCCATGAGCACAATCGAGATGCGGTGTTCGACAGCGAGGCTGATCGCCTCCGTCTCGCCCTGACCGAGTTGGATGGATGGATCCACGCGGGCTACTTTTTCTACCGTCAGCCAGTCTGGCATATTCAGCAGCCAACTGGCGACCGCAGCAGGTGCTTTCGGGTGGCGCAGTTCGGCCAGCACCGCCTCTGGAATCATGACTTCACCGAAAAGCTCACGCAGCACCTCAATCTGACCAATCAGGACGAGATAATTGAGCGGCGTGGTATCCGCCACCACCGCGCGATGAGCGCTCATGCCTGGAGAGCGGCGCGGAGTTTTTCACCGCTGGTTTCCAGCTCCTCCCACGTCGGCTGCTGCTCGGCCCCGTGGCGCTGGAAGAACGCCTCCGCCTCATGAAAACCCAGCCCCAACATCTCCGCCGCTTGCCCACGAGAAAGCCGCCCCTCACGGTAGCCTTCCGTGATCAGCATCTGCCGGGCACGCACGGCTGCGTCAGCCGTATCAAGGCCGAGAAGGCGCTTCCAAGTATCAGGGAGTTCGAGGACGAGTGTCATGAAATGATCATACTTTTCCCAGTGCCATCTGCAAGCTGACGATTCCCCGCCTTTGGCCCACTCCAGCCTCTTCCGTCTTTCCTCGCACTTCTCACCAAGCCCGCCGCGGCCCGAGCTCATCACGCTCAGCCCCCGCGAGCATGATTTGCTGCGTCTCATGGTCGATGGCCTCACCGCCAAAGAAATCGCCGCCCGCCTCGAAATCAGCATCCACACCGCCGACACGCACACACGGAACCTTTTCAGCAAACTCGGCGTCCACAGCCGCGCCGCCGCCGTCGCGCGAGCCCTGCGTGAGAAGCTGGTGTGATTGGATACGGAGTCCGGGAGGACTCGCGGGTCCCGAGTTCGTCGCCTGTGAGCCAATCGGCTTTCTCAAGGATTTACGTTCTTCTATGGCTCCGTGATGAACGCGAGTCAGATGCAGGAACTTATCAATGCGCTAAGGAAGTAGTGTGGTGCAGTCGCCCCGACTACTCTGAAGGAGTCCAGATGACTCATTCACGGCCGAGGGCACCAATGCCTTCGTGACCGGCGATGTTCCCACCGCGGCGGTCGTGCGCTCCGCCGAAGTGCGCATTTACGACGCACTCTAAGCCGGAGCGTTGCAGACCATGGGCGGAGTCGTCCATGATGAGAAACAGAGGGCCGGAGGCCATTCCCGGAACTTTTTTCGGCAAATGAGGCGGTGAGCGGCGACGACTAGGTAGTCAGCCACCTATGTCCCCGCCATCCGAACACGAGCGCCATGCCCGGTTTCTCCGCCACTACGCGGAGAGCGAGGTGGCGTTGCACACGTTTGTGCGGTCACTGGTGCCCACGCGGCAGATGGCTTCGGAGGTGATGCAGGATGTGATTCTCGTGCTGTGGGAGAAGTTCGATGCGGCGGCGGATTTCCAGGGCTGGGCTTTTGGCGTGGCTAAGAATGTCGCCTTGCGTCACCTGCGCCGACAGTCGCGGGACCGGCATGTGTTTGATGATGACTTGGTGAACCAGCTCGCCGACGATGCGGCCGCCTTGATGCCGGTGCATGACGGGCATCGCGAGGCCTTGGAGCGCTGCCTGGACAAGCTGCCCGTCGCGCAACGTGAACTGGTGCTCACCGCCTACACGAAGGGCACCCGCATGGATGAGCTGGCCGCCCGCCGTGGGCAGACGCCGATGGCACTCTACAAACTGCTCCACCGCATCCGGCAGGCCTTGCTGGAGTGTGTGGAGCGCACACTCGCCAAGGAGGAACACGCATGAATCCAGACTCACACGATCTCATCCAGCGCCACATGGCCGGACTACTCACCGACGATGAAGCTGCCGCCCTGCAAACCCGCCTGAAGGTCGAAACGGACCTGCGGAGGCTCTACCTGCACTACATGAATCTGGACGTGGCACTGGAAGCCCAGGCAGGATCACGAGACCGGGTGATCGACCTGCTGCGGGCAGCCCCAATGACGGAAAACAAACCCGCTGGACGCTGGTTCGCCTGGCGTCCGCTCACCGCTGCGGCGGCGGGGCTAGCGTTCGGGATTTTTGGCGCTTCGATGGTTTGGGCCTATGCGTTACCGATGGCGAGCCGGGCTGCCGAACGGATGGTTTCCGCGTTCACGGAGGGCTTTGAGGAGGCGGGACTGAATCCTGGCCATGGCTTTCCACGTCAAGCAAATGAATGGTCCGGCGACATGTCGGGTCCGGTGACGGCAGAATCGGGGGTGGCACCCATTGAGGGTGACCGCATGGTGCGACTGGAAAAGGCTGCTTCGAGTGCTCGCCGCTTCTCTTATGCTTGGCGGATTCTTGATTTAGCGGAGCATTCCGCGCCGGGCGAAGCGGAGACGCTCAAGGTGGAAGTGACTGCGGCCTTCAACACAGCAGGCGAGGCACGGCCACTTCACTATCAAATCCGGCTGGCGGCATTCAGCCAAGCGCCAGGCGAGGTGCGCCGCATTTGGAATCACGAGCCCGTGCTCTTCGACACCGTGCTCCAGCATGTGGGGCGCAACGTCATCATTGGCGCGGACCAGCCCGGCTGGCAGACCGTGCAGGCGAGCATGGAGCTTCCGCCGGGCACGCGCAGCGTGGTCATTTCGCTGGCCGCCGCTGCGGCTGAGGGCGAGCAGCCAGCCGGCACCCATTATCTGGATGATGTGAGCGTGCGTTTCGTCCACGCGCAGGCCTCTGCCGAATAGTTCCACTCCAGATAATATGACTTCCCGACTCCACCGCTCCATTGCCTTTGCCTTGTTCATCCTCAGCGCCTTCGCGCCACTGTGCGTGAACGCCGCCGTGCCTGCGAAACCCAACGTCGTTTACATCATGGCGGATGATTTGGGCTGGGGTGACTTGAGCGTTCACGGCGGCGGTGTGCCGACGCCGAACATCGACAAGCTGTTCTCCAAGGGCGTTGAACTCACGCAGTTCATGGGCTGGTGCGTGTGCTCGCCGACGCGTGCGATGCTACTGACGGGGCGGCATCCGATTCGTGTCGGCACCGCGCCCGAGGTGGGCGGCGAACTCGCTATGGATGAAACAACCATCGCGGAGGGCTTCAAGGCCAACGGCTATCGCACCGGTGTCTTTGGCAAATGGCACAATGGCGAAGACCCGGACACGCCGGAGTTTCAGGCGGCGTTCAAGGACGCGTTCAAGACCATGCCGAACAAGACGCACAAGGGCGGTCACGGCGCGAATGCGCACGGCTTCGACGAGGCGTGGATTTATTACGGAGGCGGTGCGGACTATTTCAACCGCCGCACGGTGAACGGACGTGGCCCGGTGTCGTGGTGGCACAATACCGAGTTTCGCGGCAACGACGAAGGCTACACCGATGACCTCGTCACTCAGCGAGCCATCGAGTTCATCCGCACCAGCAAGGAGAACCCCTTCTTTTGCTACATCCCCTTCCACATCGCCCATGCGCCGTTGCAGGCCAAGGAAGCGGACTTGGGGGCCATTTCATCCGTCGATGTCGCTAAACTCGCCGCCGCCAACGACAAGACATCCATCGAAGACAAGCGCATCCATGCCGCCATGCTGCACTCGATGGACGACAACATCGCCGCTATCCGCGCGGAGTTGGAAAAGCAGGGGCTGGGCGACAACACCATCTTCGTCTTCACCAGCGACAACGGCGCGATGGCAGCCGGCAGCAGTCTGCCTTTGCGCGGTGCCAAGCACACGATTTACGACGGCGGCGTCCGCCTGCCCACGGCGATTCATTGGCCGAAGGGCGGTCTCGTTGGCGGCAAGAAGTGGGATGGCCTCTGCGGTGCGCTCGACATGTTCCCAACGCTGATGGCGATGACCGGCTCGACGATGCCGGAAACGCGCCCGCTCGATGGCAGGAACATCTGGCCCGCGCTGCGCGACCGCCAGCCCAGTCCGGTCGAGAGTTATTACTTCGTCTGGCACGACGAAGACGCGCTGCGGACTCCGCAATGGAAGCTCCACCGCTTTTTCGACCGCTACGAACTCTACGACATCACCAAGGACGAAATCGAATCGAGCAACGTCGCCGACGCGCATCCTGATGTGGTGAAGTCACTCGCCGCGAAGATGGACGCGTGGGCGGATTCTCTCGGTGTCGCGCTCAGCCACCAGCCTGCGCCGGCGAAGGTTCACACGCCCGCCGCGCCGGAGGGCGAGGTGCTCGCCGTCACCGTGACCATCAGCGACAAGGCCAAACCGAAAGACCGCCTCGCCATCAACTTGGCCAACTGGAACGGCACGCAATACGCCACCGACTGGATCGAGTTCGACATCGCCTTCGCGCCCGGCATCAAGGGGCGGCACCCGTATTTCTCCACGCTCGAAGGCAA
>Ga0169931_10010065_pt1 | contig 13507 bp, 8 predicted proteins | sample Kivu_15m_20L_FD_129675 | JGI IMG/M metagenome (GOLD analysis project Ga0169931, IMG submission 129675) | Freshwater microbial communities from Lake Kivu, Western Province, Rwanda to study Microbial Dark Matter (Phase II) - Kivu_15m_20L... | ecosystem: Environmental > Aquatic > Freshwater > Lake ...
CAGATGGGCGCAAGGCTTGCGTTGTACTCATAAATGTGCCGATTTATGTTGATGTAAAAGTGGAATTAGGCGCGTCTGCGAGCCCAGATAATACGGACATTACAGCTACTGCAGCGATCAATGCAACTGTTGATAAAATATTCTGTAAAGAATCATTGCACTACAAGTGCCGCGATGGTGTTCACAGGAAAACATGTGTTGAATATTTGCGCCATGAAGTTGTTTATATGCGCCCATTTCACGGATTTTCTCGTGAGCCTGTGCCTTATATCAGAATACATTTCAATACACTATATCAACGCGTCAAGATGCTGAACATGTTACGCGATCGTAAGTTCGCCACGGCCAGCGATGATGGAATGGATAATTATTTCATGAAATTGGCGCGAGATTTCCGCTTTAATACTGGAAATTGGAATCGGCTCGAAAACTACAAAGTTGTGAATTATGACAACGGGTGCTCGTATACTTTTGTTGTTGACATCAAAGATTATCAAAAGATCAAGAAAAAAACTGTTGCAACATACCCACCCTTTTTAAAAGAGCTTTTAGACAAAGATTTGGCCTCAGTGCTAACTTGGGATATTGAAACATATCGTACAATTCAAAATGGTATGGTTCCCACGCCTGTAGATACCGATTATACTATATTCATGATATGCGCCCATTTTGGTTATCATTGGAATATGAATGGGTTTGCGGATGTGTGCTTTGTAGCGGCCGAAAGCGCCGTTCGCGAGGGCATGCGCGTTACAGTAATATGTGATAATCAAGATCAAGTAATTGATGGATTTGAGCAAATTATCAGTAACATGCGCCCGGAATTCATTGCCACATTTAATGGCAGTAGTTTTGATTGGCCTCTTACACTTGAGATAATGCGGCGCAAACCCGGCCGATTGCTACAATTCAAACAAAAAATCAGCTGTTTGCGCATGCAAACAACGGGCGCTTATGCGGAAACTGATGAAAGTGTTATCAGCCGCGATTTCAGATCTGAAACTTTCAAAATCAACGCTGAAAACAAAATGACACTTGATCGGGTATGTAAAATACCGGGTATGATTGATGTAGACATTTCGCCCATATTCAGGAAAATGTACGCATCCAATGAAATTCAGCTCAGCAAAAGTTTAAACTTTTACCTGGCTGCAAATAAACTTGATGGCAAAGAAGACATGCCATATACACGATTATTTAGAATTTATGAACGATCCTTGGAGCTGCGCACTGCGCCGCAACATTGCCATTGTGGTGATGCCATGGCTAATTGTGCGGTTTGTAATCATCATTTAAATGAAGTTGATCGAACTCATGAAATCGTAAATTCTGAAACAAAATACACCGATACCTTTATACCGGCGCTATTACGCGATGGGAAGTTATTGTGTTGCAATTGCGGCAAACGCCCCCAAAACTTACTAGATATGGCCGATGCTGGCTACTACTGTGTTATTGATTGCACGCGGCCGCATCAACTGCTGGTTAAACGTACAATCATATCTGAAAAACGACAACTTGCCAATATGGCATTTGTGAAACTATTTAACGCGTTTATGCGCGCGGATGGCGAAAAAGTCAGAAATCTCATCGGCGCCGAGTGTAAACGCGCGGGTATTGCATTTTCGAATGCAAAAGTTAATAAACAAGACTCCGACAAGGATCATTATCCTGGGGCCCATGTATTTCAACCAAACTGCGGACTGAACTGCACATATCCTGTTACAGGATTGGATTTCAGTTCACTATATCCTTCGATTATGCGAGCTTATAATATTACTCCTGACATGATTGTTCATTCAGAAGCTGAAGCACGCAAACTCACGGCCGAGGGATATGTATTGGAGCCAATCGGCCCCTTTAATTATGAAAAAGGTGAAAAGAAAGGCGAGCAACAAAATATCAAAATGGTTGGCGCTGGTTGGTCTGTGCGCCATTGTGGAATTATTGACTCTAAACGGGACAAAAAGATCACAATTGGTTACAACAAACGCATTGACGCGTCAGGCAAACCTATTTATGAACCCATTTATGGGCGCGATGCACTACCTGGCGAACGCATGGGTATAACTGCGCTTATTGTGGATAAACTAGCGGCTAAACGCGCGCCGTTGAAAAATCTAAATGTAAGACTTACGGTCGCATTGGAACAAGCCCATAAAGAAGGCAAACACGCCGTTGAAATTGACGGGCGTGAGTTATCATTCAATGACATTGGTTTTCAAATCGATGTTGTTAATGCAAAACAAAAGGCCATTAAGGTGTTGTCCAACACATTTTATGGTGAATGTGGTAATTACCGGTCGCCAGTATATGAATTACTGGTTGCCGCGGGGATTACTACCCATGGACAATATTCAATTAAACTAGTTGGTAAATATGTTACTGATCTAGGATTCAAGATCCAATATGGGGACACAGATAGTTTATATCTGGTTTGCCCAGATAGATATTATATTACTGTGCGAGATGATTACAACGCCGCGATTCAAAAAATTCAGCGAGAATATGATGATTTGGCGCCTGAAAAACAAGCCGCGCTGGACGCCGACACCGCTCGCGATGTTGAGGCCGAGCTCGCCGCCGATTTGGAGCGATTCAAGGGCGACGTTAACATGACCAGTTTAACTGGCTTCAAACGCGAACAAATATATAACGGCGAGCCCAAACTCCACGTTCGCGTGATGAGTTTCCGCGCCAAAATCAAATATTGGGAACAATTGGTCAGCATCACAATGAAAGTTATGAATAACTTGGTTGTTGAAGTGGCCGAGTTCCTAATGAATGATAATAAAACCAGATTTCTTGTAATGGCATATGAAGAAGTTGGTTTTCCGACTGTGTTCTGCGGCAAGAAAAAATATTTCTTGAAAGAACATCTAAAAACCATTGACTTTACCAGCGGCGCTATGATGGTGCGAGGTATAGAAGTGGTTAAACAGGGCCAATCGCCAGTTGCGCGAAGAATTGGCTATGAACTTATGTATGAGGCGCTTTCGCCGTACAATACATATACATTATTGCAGCTCTCGGAGCGTAAATTGCGCAAATTCTATGAAACCGATTGGGACCCCCTGGAATTTGCCAAAGCATCCACATATCGACCACACAAAAAGAATGTGGCAGTAAATACGTTTGTGGGGCGAATGAAAGAACTACAGAGGGTTTATTCCGGCCGAACTGACGTTGACAATACAATGCGCGCATTGTATGAACCCCCGGCGCCAGGAGATAAATTCAAGTGGATTTATGTGAAAAAGCCACAAGAATATACAATTCGCGGGTGTATCATCAAAATGAAAAAAGGTGATAAAATGGAATACTTGCGCGCGTATTATGCCAGCAAGGAAACCGCAAATCCGCTGGAAATTGACCTTGAAGAATATGTTGAAAGCGGTATCAAGGGGCTAATGTCGCGATTTATCGTGTATCATGATGCTTTCCAACCCGCGCCAGGTCAATTTGATTTAAACAACGACGAAGGCTATAGAAGTTTTGATAACTTTAGAGTTGATGCGGCCAGTGCTTATTTGACAAACTTCATACAAAATATTACAGGTGTAATGAAGCACACCATTCGCGATGATGGATTAATATATCGTAAACAATACAAAACCATTGATCGGGCGTTTAAGTCGGCCATCAATGAAAAATATGGCGCGTTCAGCGCCGTTATGAATCATTTCAATATTGTTGAAGAGGCGACCGTCGCGCGATCGACATTAATTGTTGACCAAGTGCTCGAGGCGGCGCAAGCGCAGCAAGTGGGCGCTGGCGTGATTGAAGGGCTTTATGAAGCTTTGCTGAATGAAATCGGCGATGTTTTCGTGTTGCGTAAATTATATTGCGCAACTGGGCCGATTGTAGGATTATGCCGCGTCAAGGATGAAATATTGCGCCGTGATAGCCAGGCCATGATTGATACCTTGCGCAAATATGGTTTGAAATTTGGGGCGTTAATCGCGCGCCAACAACGCAATATTGCGGCATTATTGCAAGATATGCGCACCACGCGCAATGTTGGCGATGCTGCGCCGGTCGGTGCCATTAACACTATTACAACATTGAGCGAAGAAGAACAACATGTAATTAAGCAAGTTGATATACTTCGCCGGGGCATCTTTGCAACATACAAATTGTTGGCAATATCCAAAATGCTCGCCGCGCTTATTGAGTCGAATAGGACTCGGCAAATGGCGGCTCAACTGCCATCCGGCCGACTCGCGCGCGAAGACGCCCAGATGATATCATCGATACCCGATTACAAATTCAATTAAACAATTTATTTTTTCACTAAATCATTATTATCTCGGTTAAAATATAAATTTATTATTTATATATCCTTATATATATTGACAAAGTTTACAACCATAATGACACTAACCGAAGGTTTACTTATCGTTTTGATCATTGTTGTGATTGCTTATTTTCTTTTAGATAAAAATATGCGATCGCAGAATGTTGCCGAGCGCGACTGGACATGCGTTGACAAAAAATCAGGCGAAATCACCAATGTGAAAATGTCTTATAATCCAGACCCAAAAAAGAATATTGAGCAATCCGCGCAACGAGAGGCCGCGGAATCCTTCTCTGTTTGCAAGGATACCAACGAAATCAAGGCCGCGCTGAATGACGTTTGCGACCCCAATTCTCAGTTTTCATATGCAACAAATGATTTTGGCGGCCCTGGTATGGATTACAAAGATTGGATTGCTGCCATGGGAGTTGACCCCCAAGTTGTGCAAAATCATAATGAATTTGTCAAAGATAGATTGGACACAAATGCATATTGGACTGGGCGAACATACTCGCCTGATTCACACGATTCCTATGATCCCATTCCATGGGTTGGTATCAAGGGCAGACCCCAATGGGTTCGACAATGCGACCCCACACAAGTGCCCGACGTGGACGAGAATTTGTTCCCCAAACAACAAAAACTCGTTTGGAGCAGTGTTGCATCTTAAACACACGTCCATTATTTATATCTGCTCATTATCCTATCAATATTTATTTACATCTGCTCAGTGTATATTTACTCAGTGTATATTTACTCAGTGTATTTACTCAGTGTATTTACTCAGTGTATTTACTCAGTGTATTTACTCAGTGTATTTACTCAGTGTCCCTACATACTTTTTTTATATAAAAATTGATTCTGCCGCGGTTATATATCATTAAGCATGGAAGACGCGCAAATGGAGGTTGAAATTGATAGCGCGCCGAATATTAACGACAAGTTATCCGACGAATTACTGGCTAAATTACTATTTCTGAGCACAAATATCTATGATTGGTTTCATATTTCATTGGTTTGCCAGCGCTGGTCCAATATGTTCAACGAGCATATAAAGCGCTTTGGTAAATTATATTATCGCACCGACGACAAGATTGAGGTTGCAACCAAACTGATCAGTGATAGCATGAAGTTGTCATGTGATGACAACATGCATCTTGATATATTTGCCGTGATTTATCCTTATAAGAGTACAAAAATGGATGTGCAAATCAAGTACAGTATTGCAAAGGATGAAATTCACAACGTAATTGTTGATGATGATATTCGTGGCTTGTTAGGAAGTGATGATAAAATAGACTCCTCAACTATGATTGAATTTGTTGGCGATAGCATATTCACAATCGCGCAAATATCGCAAAAATTAACCATGATATTTGATATCAACTCAGTTAATTACATTGTGGTTTATGAACACGGGCTTATCACGACAGTATATGTCGGCGGCTACAAGTGCCTTTCTGGTATTATATTCACTGAAATATGTGAATATACGCGCGCGTTTATCATGCCGACCATCAAAAATACGTTTGGGTATGTTGTTAGTGACAAAAAATATGGTGAGTGTTTCGACATAATCAGAAATTTACGCGGCGCGAAATACGCGGCCTATAATCTCACGACTATTCTATAGTGAGTATATTCATAATTTGTTTTTTTAGTAATCAACTGCATTGATAATCATTGCAGATCGCCTCATTTAATGTTTTTTGGATCGTCTAGATCGTCTTCGCGATTTTCGTTTGGATGATTTGCTGGATTTACTGGATTTAGATCTGGATTTAGATCTACCGCCAATTTTTTGTTCCATTTCTTCGCATTCGGCGGCGCCGTCGTAATCATCGCCCGAAAGTTCATACTTGCCGGCTTTGCCCATAATTCTAAACATTTTGGTGCCGCAAACACTGCAAACTCCCTTCATGGCAAGTCGGCCGTTTTTCATTTTTTGTTCAACAGGATTTTTAATGACGCGTTTTTCGCGACATTTTACACAGTAACCTTTGTCTTCAGGCATAAATTATCGCTAGTAATTGCACTAACTTGATCCGCGCCGCTGATTAACTCATCGCCAATTTTATCACTAAATCATGTGACAAATAATTTCAACTTTAACTCAAGCGCATATTTAATGAAACAAATACAATCATTTATAATCAATGAATCGTTACTGCCCCGGGTTTGAAACTAATCTTGCTTTTTGCGGCCGACAAGAAATATCGATATCAGAATATAATCCACTTTATCATCCAGCAATCACATGCGTACATGGGCATGAACTTGTATATGTATGCCCACAAGATTATCGCGCCCATTTTCGCCACAAAAACGTCTCTGATTGCGCCGGCATGAATGCCATGAGCCAATGGCACAAGGATTGGCAAGCGCGGTTCGCCATACAAGAAGTCAGTTTTGCCAAAATAGGTCAAATGATAAAATCACGCCGCGCCGATGTGTATATAGCGCCGCATAATCTTGTAGTTGAGTTTCAACACAGTTATATTGAGCCGGCCGAGGTCATCAACCGCGCAAATGACTACGCGACACATGGTAAACGGCTAATTTGGGTAGTTGATGGTGCCAATGATATCACCGTAACTGCCGCGCCGTACGGGCGCAAATTCCTGGAATTTACAAACAATATCTGGAAATATAATAGTTTTCAGAATATATGCGGAGATAATTATGGCCGTAGCTATGATCTAAATACACACAACTACATATATATTGATATTGAGGGTTTATTGTATAGAGTGCATCCTCAATACGTAAAATCACATATGATTGATGTAAACCCGCCCATAAGTATTCATGAATTCATGGGTATATTACATCGTGGTGAGATTGGTAATCATAATATGACGAATAAAGGCGTTACATGTATACCCCCGCAGGCGACTCTTACAGTCGTACAACAAGGCGCTGGTAATGGCAAAACATTCGGTATAATGCAAAAGCTTATGTCGGCCGAGTTCGCGCATTATGATTATTTTATCATGGTTACAAAAATGCACTCGGCAAAATATGTTATGTACAGAGAGTTTATAGATCAACTTGCGGGCGGTAAGCTGCCGCAGTTATCAAAAATGCATTATCCATCAGACGAGGTTGATAAAAAATACGTTGTGCACTTCAACAACAATAATGTAGTATCTGATGATAACTTACACGCCGAGATGTCCAAGACCATAATTTTTAGTACAATTGACTCATTAATGTATACATTAGGCGATCGTAGCGCATCTGGAATTGACAAATTTGCCGCAATTGTGGCGTCAGTTGCGCGCGCAGACTATGAATTGCGAAATAGCATACAATACAAACATAACCGGCCGGTAAATATACCATTCAACAAACGCGTTTGCTTGGTTTGCGATGAAATACAAGACTTGCGCGCCGAGTATGGTGCTGCTATCATCAAAATAATGCGCGACAAATACATTGATGCATATGTTGTAGGAGATAAGCTGCAAAGCATACAACATGGCGATAATGCATTTGCATATCTAAGTAGTGGTAATTTTGGCGATGAGATTTACTGCGCGGCAACGCCCAAAATAAACATGTGCCGCAGATTTACTAATCCAATTTTGATAGATTTTGTTAATGAAATGATCAATTTTCACAAATATGATTTACCGCCCATACAGACGCAAGATACAAAAGGTATCTTAAGCGCGCCTAATATCACAGCACCCGCCGATAATCCACTTCGCGTATTCAAGCGCGCTAGTAAAAAGATGTTTGACGGCGTGGAAAGATGCGATATTGACCAAATTATGGCATATTATGAGGCCGAAGTAAACGAACACCACCGCGTCCCAAATGATTTCTTGTTTGTCACAGCATTCACGAGCCATAATGACCTAATGGACGCGCTTGAGGCGGAAATCAATGTATTTTGGCAAAATCGGCTCAAAGACAATGAAAAATTCACAAAATATGCTGTATTTCATAAGTCTGAAGAGGGATCTAGTATTGATTTATCTGAATCGGACCAAGCCACGCGGATGGTGTCCATACATTCATCCAAAGGCGACGGGCGCAACGTAGTATTTTTGATAGGATTAACGGAATCTGCCCTTAGAAAGTTCGGCGCCGATGAAACCGCCGAAAACAAGCAGCTTGTATATGATAGTCTTTTGCACGTGGCCCTCACGCGCATGAAACAACGATTATATATTCGCGTTAACTGTAATGGCGATGATTTATGCAAACGGCTGCAGAAATACGGGGACTTTACACTCGGCCACGATAAAATCACCAATGTAATTTCAATTAAACAACTCATCTCGCGAATATCAAATGCCGAATGTGCGGCGCTCCGGCCGCTATTTGACAGCATACAAATAAACACTTCAGCAAATGCAATAATTGACATGCGCCACCATGCTATTCGTTATTCCAGTATGTTTGTAAATTTTCTGTTAACTGCGCAGCCAATCGGCACAAAACGTCAAATTGCAGCCGTAATGCACCACATCGCAGGCGCCCAAATCCGCCGATGTGACGCCAAGGAGTTTTACAGCAACGCAAATGTGAATTTTCGCACCGCCCGCGATGATGTTACCACGCATATGTCAAATGGTATCGATTCGCGTAAATCTCAGGAGCCGCAGGTCATTAAGTTGCTGCAAATTGAGCAAACCGCGCGACACACTGATTATGCTAAATATTTGAATGCAATTCATGAAACATCCCTTCGCATACAATCCAAGATTCGCGATTGGATAAAACGTGCAAGTTTTGACGCGAGTACACTTTGCCCATATGAAAATGTGGTATTTCATTACATGTATAGTTACGCACGTTACAATAGTAAAAATCGCGACATTACAATGATGGATTTATATAATATCACTGACAAATACTCCAAATTTTATTTGAAACCAGATGAACATGCAAATTGCTACTGTAGATACTTCAATAACTGTGGCGAGTTTGACGTCAAAGAATACCCGCTGAAAGAACATTATGATTTAATGGCGGGATTTACTACACGGGTCACTGATTACCTGCGGAGCAAAGATTTAGATATTTTAACCCTGCATCCAGTGGATGTTGGCATTGAGAGTATGTATACTATCCGCACGAAATTCATGTTTATTGCATATAACGCGGATTCAGTTTATATGTTTTATCTAAAGCCGCAATTCACAGAAATGAATAAATGTCAAATTGTTTGGGAAAGTTTATTTGACGCACTTTTGATTATGCTACAATCAAAGCCATTAGCGATGGCCGATAAGTCTGGTCAGTCCCCGCAGCCTAATTGGGCTAGGTTTGGGGGCCGCAAAATCATTGCTGTTATTGTCAGCGCGACCGAGCTGCGCGAGCATTCCTGGTCTGATTGCTTGAAAAATTCACGAAATAGTTTTATTGACAAAATTGCGCGCCTAATGAAGCAAAAATACAAAAATGATGCCGACCACATAGTAGAATATTATACAAGCCGCGCGGCCAGCCATGAAAATCCCATGTTAATTAGATTTGAATATGAAGCCAGTTATGATAACTCCGCAAAAAAGAAAATTCCTGTATTTGTTGAACAGGCGTTTGACGACTTTGTAGAACGCGGCGGCGTGAGTATTGCGCAATGTCGGCAAATCCTGAGCGACAAAATTGACAAACATATTGATAAATTCGCCATTTACTTGAAATCATTATAAAATTGAATTTATTGGTAACTAATCGCTAATCGATAATTGCTAATCACTAATTACATAAGAATATATGGATACTACAAGCATATTATGCAATGATATAATTCTGTTAATTGCGACGTTTCTGGACGCGAAATCCGCAATGGCATGGTTCGCCGTTTGCCGGCGCCATCGCAAACTATTAACTCGCGCGAAAATCACTCACCCCGCGCCGTGGTATAAAATCTGCCATCTATCCTATCGCAATGAATTTGTATTAAGATAACAAACTTGCTGATTTATCAACTTGATTTTGCAAGCGGTGTAAATAATTACCTTGAGACTGCAGACCATGTCACAGTGTTGAGATATAAAGTTGCATACGTTGTAAGGATTGTTTTACCAAAGTCACTAATTAGTGTAACATTCGGCGATAACATGACTTGGCCCATAGATTTACCTAAATCGGTACGATGGGCGAAATTTGGCATGTGGTTTAACGCGCCCGTTGATTTACCAGAATCATTATTATATCTGGAATTTGGCGCGGCCTTCAATCGTCCATTAATTCTACCAGCGGGTTTGCAGACATTAACATTTGGTACGCACTTTGATCAGCCATTGAATGAACGCATGTATTTATTTTTGCTGCACAACTAATAAATTTCAGTAAATATATCAAATTTATATTATTGATGAATTCAGACACGATGAATCATCACGCGATTACGGGCAACAAGGACGATCCTGGATTATCTGACATTGACTCACTAGATCCCATAGTAATTGAGTATGCGCGGGGCGTGTTGGATAAATATATTTCCAGAGACTCCAGCAGCAGAATTGCGGCCGAGACTAAAATAGCCGAGATTTTACAAAATATTCGCGTAGATAAAACATCCACGGACAAGGCCCAACAATTCATTGATATTGAAGTCGCCGCGCGCGAATATTTGAAACTTTGACTCAGGAGCAAATACGCCGAAATTTATTTGCTTTACGCTGATCACATCAAGGCTTGCGATCCAGATCGGCCGGGGTATACTTATGATTCAATAAATAACAGATTCACAACAATCGACCCGACAAAACCATGTTCGGTCTACATCATGGGTCTCGAAGACAATTTAAAAATACTCAATGTAATTTATGACGATGTTAAATCGGGCAATTATACCGAGCCGACCAACAAAAAAGTATCTGGTTTGGATGTTTACAAGATGACGGTCGTCCAGCGATTTGTGGACAACATTCACACAGTGTTTAGTCAAAAGATTAGCCTCGGCCGAACATCGCGCCGAATTGACATTAAATTAATCATTATTGTAGTGCTGTGTATAACAGTGGTTATACTCGCGTCATGGATCATTTATACGAGCGCCGCGGCCATAAAATTCACTCCGCGCATATGTTGAAAAATTGAATTTAGTATTGATGATTATAATCAACAGTCTGTGATAATTAACCTAACTAATATCGACCCATCCAGCGATGCTCGCAATATCGGCAATATTGTATGATGATATAATACGGCTAATTGCCGATTATCTGGATCTAGAGTCAAAAATCCACTGGTTTTCCACCTGCAAGCGATTCCGCGAGTTGCTTCTTCGCAGCATCAAGATACAAACGCGGGTAGATTGGGGCTCGCTGCCGGAAACGCCCCTGCGCGGTATTTTCATGAATTTAAACATTCGATCAGATGAGAACTTGCGTCGATATATGTATTTTCAGAAGTATGTATTGGGGCAAGTCGATCATGTTGTAGATACCATTCGGTTAGGACCGAGTTTCACGAGGCCGATAAATCTGCCGCCGGCGCGAAATCTAATAATGTGGCCGACATTAGATGTTCCGATAACTTTGCCGCGCGAGTTACTCAGCGTGGATTTTGGGTTAAGTTTCAACCACCCCGTAGACTTGCCGCCGCAAGTGCAGGAAGTACATTTTGGTTATTATTTCAATCAAAGGGTAACATTGCCAGATAGTGTACAAACATTATCGATTCCTAAAAATTATAATTATCCGTTGATGTGGCCAAAATCACTTAAATCGTTGTTTATCAGCGGGCAATATCCATATACTTTGCCTGGCGCACATGTCAAGATAATATACTTCACTAAATTTTTTGTATATATAAATTTGAATATCTGGAACCATAACATTATCATTCGCACCTCGTGGCGTTTTCTATGCTCGACATACCGCGCGATATACAGCTCGAAATTATTGCCCGATTGACAGTCGGGCAACGGCCGGCGGTTAGGGCCCTGGGCCGATTGGCCGGCACTTGTAAATGTTTTCACGTGTTGATAAATGATTATATTGATAGACACGTTGACCCGCGCGAGAAATTGCGCCGTTTGCGTATTCGCGCATTGCGCAACAACAACCCGCTTGCCGGCATACTCGAAATAACGTCAGCAAAAAACGCTTGTTCGCAGATTGTGGTCAGCAAATATTACACCTATGACTTAATGAAGGCTTTGCCGCATTCCTGGAAAAATCATATACAATATTTGACATGTAATTCAAACATTACAATTGATATGCTTTTGGAGTGGCCCGCGTGCATGGATAAAAAAATCCGTTATATTTTAACCGAAGATTCAGCAATTACTGCGGGCGAGTTGCGGCGACACGGTTTACATTGTTATGTACTTGAAGAAACACTTTTGGATCCGATTTCTGAGTTAGACACAATTTCCAATATTTATGGTGACGCGGCCTATATGCATGTTCTGCTTGATGAAAGATTTTCTGCAAAATTCGTTTACAAATTACGTAAACGGTGGGGTATAACTGAATTTTTAGCAGATGAAATTCCCAAATTTTGCAAAGATCCCAGCGGGGTTGGGCCGAAGTATGAAAAACTATTAATTGAACACGGCGCCATCTTTATTGATGCGCGTATTCCGGATTTTATCGGAAAATATTTCAGCGTCATAACCATAATGGATAATATCGCATCACTGCGTCATGACAGCATCATTTGGCACTCTGCGAGCAGTCGCGTCCCGAATGAAATTCCCTTGAAATTTGTGCTGGATAACATGGAATTGGATTGGAGTTGGGAAAGATTTCAACTCGCCACGGTGCCATCTTGCAGGCTGCACTCAGATAGGTTATTGGAATGTTTGGAATATCACAATGCAATAATGCAGGGCGATATATCCATTCTGCACAAAATTCTCAACAAATGTAAACATGGGGCCATTACCATAAACTGGCCAGTATTAGCATGTTGCAAACAAATTGGCATAAACAAATTGTTAAAATGCGGCCCCATAAATGATTGTGAATTTATGAGCGCGTTGTCGACCAGGCGCGACATTTCACGCAAACTTTTATTGAAATACAGAAAATATTGGGATATACCAGTTTTGATAGACACATTGAACTTACTGGACTCAAACTCATAGTTACCAAAATCATGAATTATTTTTTCATCATCCAATAAAAAATGAATTTGGACACTGTTAAATTACCCTGTAAGTATTTGGCGCCGATATTATCGTTCCTGCTTACACCCGCATATCAAAAAATGAGCCATTTAATGATAATCCCCCGC
>Ga0169931_10010066_pt1 | contig 13507 bp, 12 predicted proteins | sample Kivu_15m_20L_FD_129675 | JGI IMG/M metagenome (GOLD analysis project Ga0169931, IMG submission 129675) | Freshwater microbial communities from Lake Kivu, Western Province, Rwanda to study Microbial Dark Matter (Phase II) - Kivu_15m_20L... | ecosystem: Environmental > Aquatic > Freshwater > Lake...
ATATGGAGTAGCTAAATTATATGCTTATTGGATTGTTAAAAATTATCGTGAGAGTTATGGAATGTTTGCTTGTAATGGAATACTTTTTAATCATGAAGGATGTAGAAGAGGACATAATTTTGTTACAAGAAAAATTACTTTAGGATTGGGTAAAATATTAAAAGGAGAAACAGATAAATTAGTTATGGGTAATTTAGATAGTTTAAGAGATTGGGGTAGTGCTAAAGATTATGTTGAAGGAATGTGGTTAATGTTACAGCAAGACAAAGCAGATGATTTTGTTTTAGCTACAGGAGTTATGCATAGTGTAAAAGAATTTATAGAAGAAGCTTTTGGATTAAAAGGATTTGAAATAAAATGGAAGGGTGAAGGAGTAAATGAAGTTGGTTATGATGTAAAAACAAATAAAGAATTAATATTTATTGATGCAAAATATTTTAGACCTTCTGAAGTAGAACAATTACTTGGAAATTCAACAAAAGCTAAAAATATATTGGGATGGATACCTAAAACTACTTTTAAAGAATTAGTAAAAGAAATGGTAGAACATGATTGCAAATAAAATTATAGATAAAATTCTAGATTATGATTGTAAATAAATACATATAAATTTATAATTAATTATAAATTTAAATGATAACAATAAGTTATATTAATTTTTGGGAAAATTCTAATGAGCCACAAGATAGATGGTTTACTAAATTTATAGAGGTAAATATAGATAAAGAGGTTATAGAAATAGCACCACATAATAATCCTGATATAATGATATGTTCTTGTTTTGGATACATAGATAATGTTAAAAGATTTAATTCCAAAATTAAATTATTTTTTTATGGTGAAAATTTGAATAGAATAGCTTATTATAATGATATAGAATTATTAAAATCTACATTTGATTTAATAGTAGGATTTAAATATACAGATAAAAAAAATAAAATTTTTAGATTACCATTATGGTTATGTTATTATCCATTTTATAATATAAATTCTAATAATAATATTATTACTTATTTAGAGGAATCTTATAAAAATAATTTAAATAATAAATCTGCTTTTTGTTCTTTAATATCAAATCACGATATGAACGGACAAAGAGCTATATTATATAATGAAATGAGTAAATATGGTTTAATATTATGTCCTTCTAAATTTAAAAATAATTGTGAAGGCATAGGAAATAGTAATATTGCCAAAATAGAATTTATTAAAAAAACAAAATACAGTATATGTCCTGAAAATAGTTATTTTGAAGGTTATTTCACAGAAAAAATATTTCAAGCATTTGAAGGTGGTAATATACCAATTTATCATGCTATAGAAGAGCCAGAAAAAGATATTTTAAATGGTAATAAATATTGTTATGTTAAAGATATTAATAATAATGAAGAATTAGAAACAAAAATAAAAGATGTTATTGAAAATCCAGATAAATATACAAATGGTAATATATTTAATGAAAACTCGTATAAAATTATTAGTAATTATTATGATGATTTAATTCATGAGATTAAAAATTTATTATATAAAGATATGTAAATTTTATTTAATAAATATGATTGATATAATATATATTATAGTATCTTCTGAGTTTGAAAGTGAAAGATTAAACTATTTACAAAAATATATAAATGAAAATTTTATAGTATATAAAGACCGCATTAAATATTATGAGCCATTTTACAAAAATAGAGATGAAGAATTAATAAAAAATTGTAATTATCATAGTAAATTAAGGACTGCAGAAAAAATGTTATTTTCTACCTATACTAAAATATTTAAGGAAATATTAGAAGAAAAATATGAAAATATCCTAATATTAGAAAGTGATGTTTTATTTTTGAATGATTTTGAAAATAGATTAGATGAAATTTGTAATGAATGGATTATTAATAGAAAAAATAAAGCTTCTATGATTTTTTTAGGAAATGGATGTAATTTAATTCCTGATGAAAGAAATAGAATTTCAAAAAATTTATATTTACAAAATTCAAGTAAGTGCACTGATAGTATGTTATGTAGTCGTGAATCTATAGAATATATCAATAATTATATAAATAAATTAAATATAATTGATAAACCAATAGACTTTATGTTAAATGAAATATTAGGAAAAGAATGCAATGGTTATTGGATTAAAAATTTTATGGTTATTCAAGGTTCACAAAATGGAACTTATAAATCAACAATTCAATCACAATAATAATATTTATATAAATTTTTACAAAGTTATACTATATAATATAATATATTATAATGAATATCAATAGTTTAATTATTAATCAATACAAATTATTTAATAATTTAGAAGAAAAATTAATTGTAGAAAAATTAGTTTTAGAAAAAATATTAGTTTATAATGATATAAAAGAAATAGATGTAGATAATCTTAATAAATATAGTTTAGAAAATATAGAATGGCATTATGATGAAAATAATTATAGAATTCCATATAGTATAGAAAAAAATAAAATTAGTTTAATTAAATTAGATAATAATGATAATATATATGATTATATATCATCAGCAAGTATTATAAATGATGATAATGAAATAATATGTGGTGAAAATTTTATAAAATTATCTGATTGTTTTATTGGAACAATCAATTCCCTATATACTAATCCAAATACTTATTTATTTTCAAAATTAAATATTGAAATAGATAGTATTGATGATGAAGATGAAAGATTTATAAATTGTAATAAAATTTTTGTAAAAACAGATGATATAAAAAAATTTTATAATAAATTTAATAATAATTTAGGAGATAAAATAATTATTACACATAACTCTGATTATGGTATAGATTATAGTTTTAGTGAGTATATTAACAAAGTAAAAAAGCAGTATTCACAAAATTGTTTTTTTACAAATGAAAAATTAGAGCCTTTACCAATAGGAATAGAAAATAGAATGTGGTTTAATCATAATATTTTACATAATATTAGAAAAAGAACTGATATTAAAAAAACAAAAAATATATATTTTTTATTTTCCCTACAAACTCATCCATCAAGAAATACATGTTATAATATATTAAAAGATAAATTAGAGTGGAACCGCAAATTATCAAAAGAAGAATACTTTATTGAATTAAAAAAACATAAATATGCTATTTGTCCTAGAGGTAATGGATTAGATACACATAGATTATGGGAATGTTTTTATTTAGATGTTATACCTATAATGTTAAAAGAAGATTCAGTTAATATTGATAATTTACCAATAATTTATTTAGATAAATGGGATGATTTGGATATATCTAAATTAGATAATTTAAATAAATTTAGTAAAATAAAATTTAGTAAAATAACTATGAGTTATTATAATAAAATATAAATTTGTAATAAAATAAACTATAATTGTTTTTCTGCATGATGAATATTATCAAGATTATTAAAATAACTACGATGAAAATGTGAATCATCATAATTTGATATAAAATTATTAATACCTCTATTTTTTATATAATTAAAATCATACATTTCTAATCTTTTAAGAGGTCTATTTAGAACTTTTAAATACGGATAATTAATTAATTTTTTATACATGATTTCCTGATCTGTATACCATCCTCTTCCACCTGGAATACCTGAATATTGATTAATATATGTTTCATTTATTATCTTTTCTACATCATCTTCATTCGTTATGGAAAAAACTTTAGACCATGTATTTGGATGAGCGGCATTATAACACATATATATTTGATTACCATCTACATGTCTATAATAAATAAAATCTTCTTTCTTAAAATTTTCTAATCCTTCTTTGTAATATTTATCATTCATTGGCAACATATCCATATCAGTAATCATTACCATTTCATCATCAGGTAAATTAATTAGTGCTGACATATACATTCTTAAATTTTGTCCTACAAAAGCTGTATTAATATTTAAATTTCTATTCCAAAGAATTATATTATCTGAATAATCTTTTAATTCATCTGGAATTTTATCACCAACAACCACAGCTATAAATTTAATACCAAAATGTTTCCAAAATAATATTTGTTTTGGAACAAACATATAATATTGCGGATTTAGATTAGTTGAACCTAATACTGTTGATAATTTCATAATATTATTTAATTATTAAATTTTAAATCTTAGATTATTTTACTAAAATATTCTAACCAATAATTATATGTTTTATAATCATTTGGCGTTCCCCAACATAAATAATAATCTACATTAAATATTTTAATTTTATATCCTTTCTTAATTAACGGTTCAATTAAATTATCTACATAGTATTCTCCATTAGTTCTAATATTATCTTTATAAATTAATTCTAATCCTTCTAAAAATATACTTGCTTTTTTAAACAACATTGTTCCTATAATAGCATATTTATTTTCACAATCATTAAACGGTTTTTTTATACAAGTTCTTTTAATATAATTATTCTCATCCACATCTAACCAAGCATACATTTGAGGATTTAATTTACTTGTAGGATGATTTGAAAAACTAAAAATTATAGCATCTACATTTTCATCTTCTATTAATTCATTATATTTATTAATATCATAATAAATACCATTATCACATGCAGATATTAATATTGGTTTTTCTAGTGGTATATCATAGTTTTTAAAAGCAAGTTCACAAGTGCATGCTTGTCCTTCAGTAACATAATCAATGCCTAAAATTTCAGTAGTATCAAAATATTTTGTTATAGTTTCTCTAATCTTATAATTATTTAAATGTTCGTTTTGACATATAAATATCTTTCTAGATGTTTCAGGTAAATCTTGTACTGCTTTAATAACCATTGGTAATCCTTCTATATCTAGCAGCGGTTTTGGATCTTTATATCCAACACTAAAAAATCTACTACCAGCACCTGCCATCGGTAAAATCAAAGTTGTATCATATTTATCTACAAATGATTTATTGAAATTAATATCCCTATTTAAAAAATAATTAGACCACATTAAATACTCTTCTAAATCTTTAGGAGTTCCCCATTGTAGCATCTTTTCAATTTCATATATAAGTACTTTGTGATTATCTCTCACTAACAAATTATAAACCATACTTACATAAAATTCATTATTAGTACAAATATTTAGTTCAACCAATTCTTGAAAATATTTCTTTAGTAAAGCTCCAGATTTAAAATAATAAGTTCCATTTGAAGCATATTCATCCATTTTATTAGTAGTAAATGGTTTCTTTTCTTGTATTTCTAATAAATATCTATTTTCTTCTCTACAAAAAGCATAATTATCAGAACCTAACATATGAGGATGAAAACCTATATAACAAGGAATAGCTCCGCTAATATCTTCATTGTCAATTTGTTTTTTAAATTCATCATAATTCCAACTTGTTCCATAATCACAATAGGAAATGATAACTGGTTCATTATCATCTATTAATTCACGTGCTTGTAAAACAGCGTCAACAGGTCCTCTTCTATTATTTACACTTACCTCAAAAATATTACAACCAGGAACAAGATTTATCAAAATTTCTCTCATATTTGTTTCTCTTAGATGTAAATCATTACAGATAAATGTGTATTTAGAACTATTTGGAAATAGATTAATGATATGTTCTATGATTGGTTTTCCTTCAACTAAGATTAATGATTTTGGATCTTTATAACCAGCGTCAATAAAACGCTTACCAATTCCTGACATTGGAATTACGATGTGCATAATAAGTTATTAATATAAATAACTTTTTATATTAAATTTCTTAATCAATTTATTCAATATTTATAAATTTAATTTTGGAATTAATTGTTTTATCTATAATTTCTTTATTAAAAATACCACCATTTAATAAAATTATAGTTTTTTCATCATTTTTATTTATCATCTCAGAAAATGAACTTATTTCTAAATTAGTTCCATACATTTTATTACCAATTTTATTAATACTATTATCAAGCATACCATCTAATTTATCATAATTTAAACCAAAAGTAAATAAATATAAAGAATGTATAGAAGATGGCCATATGTAAATTTTTTTATCTTTTTTATTATTAATTTCATTATTAAATAAATCAATAATAGTAAATATTTTATTAAAGAAAGTTTCAAGAGAATAATTTATATTTTTATAAACAATAAAATCTTTATTAATATTAATTCTTTTAAAATAAAATAATACAGAATGATTAACATGAAAATCTTTTTCAATTAGTTCAAAACCATAATTTTTAAGTTGATTTATTAAAAATTCATTATCAACATAATAAGTATGTTCTGTATTTAATACATGTAAAACATTATTATTAATATAATATTCTAAATCTGGAAATATCAAAAAAAAGTTTATAATATTTTTATTTAAATATATTTTATCTAAAATTTCTTTTGGATTATAAAAATGTTCAAATACATGAGAAATTATTAATGTATTAGCATCAATTTTAGTATCATCAATATTCTCATAAAAATCATCATAAATTATTTTATTTTCACGTGTTCCTTTAAAACATGGTTCAATAATATTATATTTTACATTTAATTTTTTTAAGATAATATCAGCTAATACACCATAAGAACTTCCAATTTCTAAAATATTTGTAACATTATCCCTATATTTTTCAATTAAATTAGCAGTTTTATTATGAAGATTAATCATAGTAGTTCCTGTGCTATCAGCATGATTTATTTTATATATTTCTTCTAAATCACCTAAATATTTATTTTGAACTGTTTTACATAAATCACATATACATACATTATATGGTATTTTTATCATTTTATTATTATCATAATCAAGAGGTACTTGATAATGTGCTATAAAATTTTCTTTATCTTTATTAAAAAATGTTTTAGATAATAGTGTACTACAAAAAATACATTTTTCTCTTAAAATATAATTCATATTATATATATTTTATATTTTATTTAATATATAATTATATGTATAAACTAATTGAATATTATTTTAATAATAAAAAAATAATTAAAGAAAATTTAACAATAAAAGAAATTATAGATTTAATTAGACAAAATCCAAAAAAAAAATATTTTAAAATAATTAATAATCAAGAAATAGAAATTAATAATAGTTTAGTTTGTAATACGCAATTCATTTGTCATAGAATAAATAAATTAGAAGAATTAAAGAATATAGATCATAATTTTGGTGTTGAATTAGATATAAGAGACGATCATAAAACAGGTAAATTAATATTAGCACACGATCCTTTTGTTGATGGTGAAGATTTTGAAAATTATTTACAGAATTATTCTCATAATACACTTATCTTGAATATTAAATCTGAAAGAGTAGAATTAGAATGTTTAAAACTTTTAGAAAAATTTAATATTAATAATTATTTCTTTTTAGATTCATCTTTTCCAATGATTAATTTATTAAATAAAAAATTTAATAATAATAATATTGCTTCAAGATACTCAGAATACGAATGTTTAGAATTTACTGAAAATATAAAAGATTTAATTAGTTGGATTTGGATTGATTGTTTTACAATATTACCATTAAATAAAGAAATATATAAAAGAATAAAATTACTTAATAAGAAAATATGTATTGTATCACCAGAATTACAAGGACAACCTGAAAAAATATTAGAATATAGAAAGCAATTATTTGATAATGATATAATTCCCGATGCTATATGTTGTAAAGAATATAATATTTATGAATGGATATGAGAATAAAAATTTTTTATTTATTGTAATCAAAATTATAATAGAAAGAAGCATTTTTAAATTTAGTTACTAGTAGATTATGTTTAACTAAATGATTATATTCATTTATAAATTCACTTCCAATTACAATTACAATAACTTTTTGACAAAAGTCGGATATATAAATATAATTTTTCATAAATGTAGTTCCCCAAGAAAAAACTATAAATTCACTATTATTTATAATTTTAATAATTTGTATTTCATTATATAAACTAAGATCAATAAGACTACAGTCATACTTTTTAGAAATTTCTATAGCATTTTCTTCACTAACAGCACCCATTGTTGAGGTAACACTATTATTAAAAGTTTTTATTATAGAAATATTTTTAGTAATATCATTTATTTTATATTTATCTAAATTTAAAAATTCTTGTTTTGATAATATAAATTTATCAATAAATCTATATATATTATCTCTAATTTCTATATTTTCAAAATAAGAATGAAGAGTATTTGGAATTATTGTAATACTTTTACATTTATATATTATATTTTCATCTAGAAATATTAAGTTATCCTTAGAAAGTTGTAAACTATCACAAAAAAATAAAATTAAATCAATTATACCTTTTTGGACGTTTTTATATATAGCAATTTTACAATTTGAATAGTAATCCAAGTTATTAAAATAATTTAATAAAATACTAAAAATTCCAGCAAAACAATGGACCGAAGTTTTAAATGATGTTATAAATGGAATAATATCTTCATTTATATAAGTAGAATTATCTTTATTATTATTTATATATTCTTGTATTAATTTTACATTTGGACCATTTCTTATAAGATATAACCATTCATTTGAATAAATGTCAATTTTATTATTATCTTTTACACATAAATTTGTATAATCATGAATTATAAAATTATTATTTATAAAATAATAGGATTGTTGATTTGATTCAGTTTTGAAAAATTCATAACTCATAATATATTTATATTGTAATAATCAATATTTATATGAATAAATATAAAGGTAAATATTTAATATTTAAATTATATGATATCGGGAGTTATTTTTGACTTTGATAATACTATATATGATTATGATGTTTGTAATAAAAAATCATTATCAAAAGTATTTAAACACATAGAAGAAAACTTTAATAAAGAAGATGTTAATAAAGTTTATGATATGATTAATATTGAGATTAAACGCTCAAATAATTATTGTAATAAATTTAATAAAAATATATATTTTAAAAGATTATTAGAAAGTCTTAATATTCCTCTTGATGAATTAAATAATATACTAAAAATTTATAATGATGAATTTGATGTTAATCTACCAACATCTATATATCCTAATATTGAAGATTTATTAAAATTTTTAAAACAAGATAATATTAAAATAGGTATTTTATCAAATAATAATTTTAAACAACAGTATGATAAATTAGTAAAATTAAATTTGATTAGCTACATTGATTATATTCAAACAAGTGATGAAAATGGTTATGAGAAACCACACAAATCTATGTTTCATTCTATTATTAATAAAATGAAAATTCCAGCTGAAAATATATTAATGATAGGTGATAATTACGAACATGATATAGAACCAGCTATACAACTTGGATTAATACCATTTTTATTTAAAAAAGATAAAAATATTAATATAGATAAAAAGAAGTTTTTTCAATTTAGTAATTACAATGAATTAATTATATTTTATATGGAATACATACAAACAGAAAATGAATTAATTTATATTAGTAAGTTATTCGGTCAATCTATAATTAATATTCAAGGACAGGGTGGAAATATTTCTATAAAAACGCAAAAAAATAAACTATTATTAATTAAATCATCAGGAGCTATTTTAGGTAATATAGATAAAAATAGTGGTTTTTGTATAGTAGATAATAATAGTTGTTTAAATTTATTAAAAACTAATTCTAAAATATCACTAGCAACAACTAAAGTTTTTGGATATAAAGTTCCATCTATGGAAACATATTTTCATTGTTTTATGAAAAAATATACAGTTCATATTCATTTTACATTATCTAATAAATTTTTATGTTGTGATAAAGTAAATATTTTAGATGGGCTTGAACTAAAACATAAAATAATTGATTATTATCCACCAGGTTTAGTATTAGCAAAAAAAATTTATGAAGAATATGAGGAAGAAGTAGATTTATATTTTTTAAAAAATCATGGTTTAATAATAACAAATAATAGTTTAGTAGAATTAATAGATTTGTATAAAAGAGTATTTGATTATTTTAATAATTTATTAGATAACAAATATACAGATGAGTTAATTACATTTAAAATTAATGAATTGTTGTATCATAAATTTAATAAATCAATAGTATGTAGAACTTTAAATAATAATTATAATACTTATAATCCTATAAAATATTGTTTTCCAGATTTAGCAGTATATTTTCAAAAAATTAGTAAGATAGAATGTTTAGAAGATATAAATAATTTTATTAATATTCCTGATTTGATAATTTATAATAATAAATATATTTTATTAGGAGAAACATTAAGTAAACTATATTGTATGACAGAAACTATGGATAAATACATAGATTTATGTGATGATTATGAAAATTTAATTAGTATTGATAACAATTATATCCAAAATATGGAACAAGAAAAATATAGAAAAAATAATTAGTAAAATATTATAAAATCATTAGTTTAATAAACAATATTATTATACATACATATAATAATATGAATATACTTTCATTTAAAAAATCTAATTATGTAATTATAAAAGAAAAAGATAATACAGAAAGAGATATAGGTTATAGTTGTATAGAAAATTGTATACTTGTAGGTAGGAATACATTATATCCTAATGTATTAGTATATGATAATAATAAATTATATTCTCCTTATGATGAAAAAGTAATGTCATTAAATAAAGATTCTTTTTATGATGATAATATTTATGAACTAGATAATAAATATAAAATAAAAAATAAATATATAGAAGAGGATGAAGAAGTTAAAAATAAAGAAATCACTGAAGAAGTTAAAAATAAAGAAATCACTGAAGAAGTATTTTTTTTTATATATAATTTTGATAATTACTATCATTATTTATACGATACAATACCATATTTATATACATATTTAGAATTAAAAAAAGAAAAACCAGAATTAAAGTTATTAATAAATTATCCAAATAAGTTTAAAAAAGAGTTTTATAAATTTAATATTGAAATATTAGAAAAATTTGTAGATAGAAAAGAATGGCTATTACATGTTGATAATAATATTTATAAAAGCTTATATATATCTAGTTCATTAACACACGGAGGATTTTCAAATAATCCACCAAGAGAAGAAATATATGAACTTTATAATAGTTTAAAAAATAAAATTATTACAAGTAAAGAAATGCCAAAGTTAGTATATATATCAAGAAGAACTTGGATAAATAATGATAAATCCAATATTGGAACAGATTATACATCAAGAAGGAAAATGATGAATGAGGATTTATTAGTAGAAGAATTAACAAAATTAGGTTTTACAGAGATATTTACTGAAAATTTATCAATAGAAGACAAAATAAATTTATTTTACAAAGCAGAAATAATTATTGGTAGTATAGGAGGAGGAATGGCTAATCTTTTATTTTCAGATAAATCAACAAAATCTATAGTGCTAGTTACACCATATTTTATGGATATAAATTATAGATTTAAATATAGTATGGAGGGTAGTGATATAGAATATTTTAAAGATGTAGAAACCTACAGAGAAGATAATGTAATACCATTATATTGTAGAGCTAAAATAATTAAAATAGATTCAGAGTATCATAATAAGATTGGTGAAATAACAGGATATGTAGATAGTAAATATAGTTTAAATATATCACAAAATGATGTAGCAGGATTTAATAATAATATAATTTTTAATAATGAAAGTTTTTACAAGAATGAATTAGAATTATTGGATAAAGGATTAAATAGTCCATATATTGTAAATATAGAAGAAATTAAGAGTATAATAACAAAAAATAAAATATATGAATAAAATATAAGAATGAAAATATGTTTTATAATATGCGGACAACCAAGAAGTATAGATTTAGTATTAAAAAATATTGAAGAATTATTTAAAGAACATCAAATAAATTATTACATATGTTTAACTAATAATTATAAAGATTATGAAAAGGAGTATAATTATAATTTTAATATTAATGATATTATAACAAATAATAAAATAAAAAAGTTATTAATAGTAAATGATACTTATAATTCAGAGTTTAGAAATTTAAAAAATTATACAAAAAAGATTATTAATATGATAAATGTAATAAATAAGTGTGAAGAGTATGATATATATATAATTATAAGAAGTGATTTTATATTTAATTCTACAGAATTTTTAGATTTTATAACATCAGATAATAAGATTTATGTATCTAAAAAAAGATATAATCAGTATACAAAAGATATTGATAACAAGTGTAATGACAATATAATTATATGTAAAAGTTATGATTTATTAAAAAAATTAGTAAATTTAGATGAATATATTGATAAAAATAAAGATTATTTGGAGATAATATTATACAATTATTTTAAAGAAAATAGTATTGATTATGAAGAAATTGATATTAGTTATAAATTGATATTATCAAGATGTAATATAATAGCTATAGCAGGTGATTCTGGTTCAGGGAAAACAACCTTATTAAATGAACTGTCAGAATTATTTGATAAAGATAGTTATTTGAAATTAGAAACGGATAGATATCACAAATGGGAAAGAGGTAATGATAATTATTTACAATTTACACATTTAAATCCAAAAGCAAATAATTTAGAAAAGATGAGTAAAGATGTTTATAATTTAAAAATAGGAAGTGAAATATATAGTGTTGATTACGATCATGATACTGGTAAATTTACACAAGAAGAAAAGATAGAATCAAAAAATAATGTTATTTTATGTGGATTACATACTTTATATAATAAAAATGTAAATGAAATTATTGATTTAAAGATATTTATGGATACAGATAGAGAATTAATTAAAAAATGGAAAATAAAAAGAGATGTAGAAGAAAGAGGTTATAGTGTTGAAAAAGTATTAAAACAACTAGAAACGAGAGAAAAAGATTATGAAGAATATATAAAAAATCAAAAGGATATTGCCGATATAATAATAAATTTTTTTGAAGAAAAAAATTGTCTAATTTGTAATTTTATTATTAAAAACAAGAATTTAATAGATAAAATATTTTATTCTAATAAAATATATAAAGGATACGTTTTTACTATAGATAAAATAATAATATTTGAAATAAGAGATAATCATTATTTTAAAATAAAAGAAATTTTACTAAAATTATTATAAAAAATAGTAAAAATATCAAAATATAAACATCTAAAAATTAAAATCTGTAAAAATACCGTTACAATAAAAATATTTATATATATATTATATACATATAATAAATGAAAAAAATATTAATAGTTTTTTTTGGAGAGAGTTTTAGAAATAGTAATTTAGGTAGGCGTGGAAGAAGTTCAGATACGAATACAGTAAATAATCAATTACTAACAATAGATAGTCATTTAAGAATAATTAATCACATCAAACAAAATTTACACCCTTGAAGATTTAAAATGCTGATTTTAAACAACAAAAATATCCAAGGTTTGCCCGTTGCAGAGCGTGTAAATTATGGGTTTGTTAGGACGACAACCCTAACTGATGAGTTTTAATGTGTATCTTTTATTATTCCTACCTTATATGCTCTTTTTATAAGAGAAAAGCAGGAACTGCACGAACAAGTCATCATAGACCTCTTACTATTCATTG
>Ga0169931_10010067_pt1 | contig 13506 bp, 12 predicted proteins | sample Kivu_15m_20L_FD_129675 | JGI IMG/M metagenome (GOLD analysis project Ga0169931, IMG submission 129675) | Freshwater microbial communities from Lake Kivu, Western Province, Rwanda to study Microbial Dark Matter (Phase II) - Kivu_15m_20L... | ecosystem: Environmental > Aquatic > Freshwater > Lake...
AAACTTTTCCTAAGCTTTCTTTCAGAAGCTGAAGTGATTAAGCTGGTCGGAGAAAAGCCATTGGAAATTTTTACAAAAAATACGATTTCGGATGTCAAAACATTGCTGAAGCAACTCTTTGAAATACGCAAATCACGAATTAGCATCGAGCACGGTGAATTTATTGCTGATACTTCTGCGGTTTCGGTGCCCGTTGAGAATCCTGACGGAAAAATTATAGCGGCTTTAAGTGCTCATGGACCGTCATATCGTTTTAACCAAAAATCAATTGAAAGCTTCATACCGAAATTGAGCGTAGCAGCAAAAGATTTTCTCTGTCATCCATAAGCAAGAGAGGCGTACTATGCAACCCGTAGTCATTACTGTCGCTATTACCGGCGCTATTCCTAAAAAAAAGGATAATCCGGCAGTCCCGATAACGCCTGATCAACAGATCGAGAGCACGCAAGAGGCTTTTGAAGCCGGTGCAACCCTCGTTCACATTCATGCCCGCAATCCGATTGACGAGGGTCCTTCCTCGGATCCGGAACTCTTTGCGCAAGTCCAGGAGGGCGTTCGCAAATACTGCCCCGGGATGATTGTTCAGCATTCAACAGGAGGGCGCGGAAGAGATCAGCTATCGCGTGGTGCGATGATCAAGCTCAAACCCGATATGGCTTCATTGGCTACAGGATCGACAAATTTCCCCAACGGTATTTATGAAAATCCAATTGATTTTATCGAAGGTCTTGCCACCGAAATGCAGAAACATACTGTCAAACCGGAAATTGAAATATTTGATCTTGCAATGCTCTATTCGGCTGCAAAGCTGAAGGCTAAAGGTTTGATTGGAGCAAAGCCGCACGTTCAGTTTGTGCTGGGCGTCCCGAATGCGATGCCTGTTCGTCGGTCGATACTCGATTTCTTGCTACAGGAGCTGAGAGAGTTGATTCCCGACGCTACTTGGAAGGCGGCTGGAATAGGACGACACCAATTTGAGGTTGCCAAGTGGTGCCTTGAATTGGGCGGCCACGTACGGACTGGGCTTGAAGACAACCTTCGCTTCGATGATCAGAGACTTGCTGTAAGCAATGCGGAGCTAGTAAAAAAAGTTGTTGACGTTTGTCACCAGTATGGTCGCCGACCAGCAACAACTTTCGAAGCCAGGGAAATTATTAGCGGAATCGTCAACTCGTGAGTAATCCCTTACCGCATCGACTTTCCGCTTCAATAAGAGCGGAGGCTCAGCAGAGTGTTCTTCCTCCATCGACCATGATAGTCTGACCAGTAATAAACATACTTTGATCAGATAGCAACAAGCCTAGGATGCCAAAAAAATCATTTGGCCGACCGAGGCGTCCCAACGGAATTTTGTCTGTGACACTGGCCCTGAAATCGTCAGACAAAAGGTATTGGTCTGTCATCGGTGTCGGTGTCATCGCGGGACCGATAGCGTTCACCCGCAGATTATGAGTAGCCCACTCAAGAGCAAGCACCCTCGTTAGCTGGCTCACTGCCGCCTTTGATGTCGCATACGCACTATATCCGGGATTCACGACTTGGCTTGAAACTGAAGATAGATTAACAATCGATCCGTGATGCTTACGAGCGATCTGAATTTTAGCAAATACAACAGAAGAGATCCAAATCGAACTAACATTTACATTCATCGTTTGAAGAAACTCTTCGTGAGAAAGTTCTAACGCAGGTCGAATATGTAAAATTCCTTGACAATTTACAAGTCCGTGTAGAGGCAAATCAAGCTTATTCAGTTGCTCTGCCAATGACTTTGGCTCCGTTGCATCAGCGACCAGCTTGATCTTGGCATAATCAGTCAGTTGATTAAGTGCGGACTGCTGCCGATCAATAGCTACAACAGTGGCCTCCTGATCTGTGAGATAGCGGCAGATTGCTCTACCCAAGCCTCCGCCAGCCCCAACCACTACAAATGCACGGCTATCTAAACCCATTTTTGGTGAAATTGACATTTCTAATCTTTCATATACTCGGCAATAGTAAAAAGGTAATGCAACGCATCTGCGGAGGCAATTAATTGAACGCCGTCAGGCTCATTGCCGGATTGATAAGGGATCTTAACAGGCACGCCAAGCACGGTAAGGCCTGATAAGCTCCAGGGCAATGTAAACATTCGAAGGCGATCTCCATCAAAGACTGCGCTACGCAAAGGGGCGGAGATTCCCGCTAATGGCGAGATTCGAATATCAGAACAAGATTGAATCAACATCTTCCTCACGACAAACAATTCCTTTATCGCTTGGCGATAGGCTTTAACAGATACCGCGGCTCCTCTTCTAAGGTCAGTTAATACGGTTTCACCTAGCCTTTGAGGCTGCTCATCTTTGGGAAGGAACCGCTGACTAAAGTCTCGATAGAACTCGTGCATTAACACGGTTAACGCAAGCTCATTGAGTCTCTCCCGTGGAAGTCTAATGGGTTCCTCAATGACGGTAAAACGTTTCTGAATTCTCTCAATAAGCTTTTGAAAGATGATGCTATATGGCTTACTTACAAACTTTAAATCACTTGGATCAAAACAAATCCGGATCGCCCTTTTATTCTCTAGTTCGGAGGGGTCAGTAAAACGCTTGCGCATTACAGACCAAGCGCTATAGAGCGTCTGCAAGTTTCTTGTAATAATTCCTAAACTATCAAATGTTGAAGACCGTGGAAAGACGCCAGATATATCGCTATCTGAAATTGCTAGACGTAAGCCGTAAGAGCCAGTCCAGCATGCTGGAATGCGCACCGAGCCCCCTGTGTCTGTTCCAAGAGCAAAATCAACGAGTCCGGCCGCAACACTCACTGCACCCCCGCTACTTGATCCGCCCACCAAATGTTGCGGATAAGCAGGATTGATGAGCGATGGATAGAAGGTATTTTTGCCATCTAAACCCGCTGCAAATTCATTCATCAGATTCTTGCCAACAAGGATTGCCCCCGCTTCTGACAGACACTGAATGACACCCGCACTAGTACTTTTTAAAGGGTACCGGATCCCCGGATTACCGACAAATGTTGCATATCCCGCTACGTCAATATTGTCTTTGACTGTGAAAAATTTTCCAGCTAATGGGAGTCTGGAAATTGATTCGACATTTAGTGAGTCCAGATATGTTGCTTGTTGAACCGCCAAGCTCTCACAGTAAGTCAAAATTGAATCTCTATAGTCTGTTTTTCTTAAAGCCAGAAAAAAGTTTTGAGTTTTACTTAAATACACTCTGTTATTCCAGGTTCTTTGATGCGACTTATTATGGCACGAGTTTTTTAGTGTTAATGGCGAAGTTAAAAAGATGCGGAACTCGGAGTCCAGTAAGAACTCTAATCTCGTGTTCGTCTTGCGGTAATCCTCCCCCTTTTAACCTAGGGGATGATTACCGAGTGTGATCTTCTTTAAACATTCTCTTACAAACAGAAATTCATTGGCAGTATTAGGCTGCCTCGATATTTAAACGTCGGTCTTCTAAAATCATGTCTACCGCTTTCTCGGCCATCATCACGATCGGTGCATTTGTATTTCCTGAGACTAACGTAGGCATTGCTGAGCAGTCAATAACTCTCAGACACCGGACACCGCGCACACGGAGTCTTTCGTCTAAGACAGCCATGCTGTCATCGCTAACCCCCATTTTGCAAGTACCCGATGGGTGAAATATTGTTGCGCCCTCATTCCGGACAAAGTCGAGGATTTCGTCATCAGATTGGCAGTCTATACCGGGCTTAACTTCGCGAGCGATCAGTCCTTTTATAGGGGCGCTGCTCGCAATCCGTCGAGCAGCACGAATTCCTGCCACAACGGTCCGGCGGTCGCGAGCAGTTGCGAGGTAGTTCGGTTGTATTTCTGGCGGGTGCATCGCATCATTATTTCTTATCCTGATGTAGCCCCGTGACTCAGGACGCAGCTGACAGATCGATATCGTAAATCCGGAGAAATCATGCACTTTGCCACCTGCCATATCTGCGGATAGTGTTGCAACATGAAACTGTATATCGGGAGTCTCTGACTCTTCGGGTAACGCTCTCATGAAGCAGCCCCCCTGGTTAATCCCAACCGCGATTGGCCCAGATCGAAACAAAAGCCACTGCAGCCCCATATTGAATTTTCCAAACCAGGATCGCAATTGATCGTTTGTTGTAATCGGCAACTTGCATTCGTAGATGAGCCGAATTTGTAGGTGGTCTTGTAAATTCTCGCCAACCCCCGGTCGATCTGCGAGAACAGGAATTCCATGCTGAGTTAATAACCTTGCCGGTCCAATTCCTGATAGTTGAAGTAGTTGGGGTGATTGAATAGCGCCTGCAGAGACTAAAATTTCCCCGTTTTTTGCTTGAATCTTGACAATCTTCTCATGGTCATTTTGTCGATATCGCACACCCACTGCGCGACCGTGCTCAATAATAATTTGAGTCACATGGGCGTTGCACTCAATTGCCATGTTCTGCCGCCTGCGATTTGGCGTGATGTAGGCGGTTGCCGTACTGCACCTCCAGCCCTTCCAAGTCGTCAGTTGATAGTAACCAACGCCTTCTTGATCATGTCCATTAAAATCGTTGTTACGTGGAATCCCGGACGCATTAGCACTGGCAATAAACGCCTCAATTAGTGGATGCTTCGCTTCAATATCGGAGACTTTTAATGGCCCGTTATCACCGTGGAATGCGTTTGCACCGCGCTGATTCTGTTCAGACTTCATGAAATAAGGCAATGTGTCGGCATAGCTCCAACCCTTGTTACCGAGTTCTACCCAGTGGTCATAGTCGGCGGACTGTCCGCGAATATAAATCAAGCCATTAATTGCACTTGAACCCCCAAGCGTCTTTCCTCGCGGCCAATAGATTCTCCGACCGTTCATATTGGGATCCGGATCTGTCCTGAAACACCAATTCAATTTCGGGTCCCACATCGTTTTCCCGTAGCCAATTGGAAGGTGAATCCAAGGTGACCTGTCAGGTGGCCCCGCTTCGAGAAGTAGCACCCGTATATTCGGGTCCTCAGACAGCCGAGATGCCAACACACATCCCGCAGAGCCGGCGCCAATGACGATATAGTCGTAGAGCATAAAATTTCTACTACTCGAAGTTTCAGAGGGTTCGATTAAGTATAGGTGCTAAAAAATGGAACGTAACATACCGAAAAACAAGAGCGTTTTAGGGCAAACCCTTGAGATAACCGCGGAAATCAAGCGGGGGCGCCGGATACTTTCACTGTGTATTTCCTGCCGGAGTATGCAAATCGAAAAAATACAAGACGTTGCTCTACCAAATAGGACACTCTCAGCAGCAAACCGAAGGGCCCCCCTTAGATATCCTTGAAAGAGTCTGTGGGCTGTATGAATATCGACTGTCAATGTTTAATGGCACCCCATGAGTGGCGCTGCGTAGAACCGATCGATCATCTCTGGGCTGGTACGGGCGTTCCTCGCCAGCTAGTGAGCCGATATAGGAGAGTCTTACTGCAATCGGCACAAGTCGGACTCGCCGACTTGTGCCGCTGACGTGACGAGCCTACACAGGCTGTTTGGACAAATCGAAACGCACCGGTAGTTGCGCGGCAAGCTCTTCCTTAGTGACACGCTTTTTGACTTCAAAGCGGCCTTTTTCGATCCGGCTGATATAGTGATCCAGCATGCCGCTATGGTCTTCCTTACGGATCAACTTATCGCCCTGCGGATGCCCCAGGGAATTTTTCAGCGTCATGCCCTCCAAGGCGCGGATCACGCCCTCGACATCTTTACGGGTCTTGTAGCCGGAGGCCTCTACCGCCTGCTTGATGGCAAAGAGGTTTTCCCAAGACTGCCAGCAATGGCTTTTAGCCATGACTCGCTTGGAATTAAGCTCGCGAGCGTGAATATCATCAATCTCAAGTCGTTTATTGAACTCCGTATGGAATGTGTCGGCCTTGTACTTGGTCATTCGTGGGAAATTCTCCACGATGTAAACGCCTTCGGATGCGCCTTCGATGTCATCCGGATGAATTGCTTCAATGGTTCCTGACACGGAATACATCTTCATCTTTTTGTCAACACCCATTGATTTGGCTTGGGTGTAGAAAGCCACCGACAATGAGCCGAAGAAGATGGAAAAAAGGACCTCAGTGTCTGCAGGAATCTGGGTGAGATAAGGCACTAAGTCTTTAGCATCCAAGGGCACGGGAATGCCCTTAGTGATCCTGCCGCCCATGCGCTCCACCACCAACTTGGCCTCTGCGAAATGGCTTTGTCCCCAAGCGTAGTCGGCATAAATCACCGCCCATTTTTTACCGAGGTTTTCCATCGCCCAGGGAACACCGGCAGCCGCCAGAGAATAGGTATCCCCGCCAGTTCTAAAGCTGTAACGGGTGCCCTTGGATCCTGTGGCCTCGGTAGCCTCGCCAGTTGAGAAGTAAGGTGTCTTCAGTTCGGTTGCGATGGGGATGGATGCCAGCATGATCCCGGAGTGCACCGAACCGGAAATGAACTCGGCATCCATGCGCTGGATCAGGTTACGTAGCTTGCGGGCGCCTGCAGCTGGGTTGGATTCAGTGTCTTCCGACACAAGCTCTACCTTGCGGCCGGCGATGCCACCCTGGGCATTGATCACCTCCACAGCCTTGCGGGCGCACTTATCGTGCCAGTAACCCCAGGATGCAAAACCGCCTGTGATCTCGACATGATGTCCAATCACCAGCGGGCCACTGGCCTGTGCAAATACGTCTTTCATGATCGTCATATTGGCCACGCCAGCAGCCACCCCGCCTTTTAAGGCATATTCCATGAGCGATCGCCGTTGACGATCGGGGTTTTGTGAAGCCTTTTCAGTCTTGTTCATCAGCGATCTCCGTTTCTATGAAAAATTAAACTACCATGCCCAAGTGCTGATTTAGCGACTCGGGGTTCTGCTTGATCGCATCCGTCTGGCCTTCAAAGATGATTGCTCCCTTATCCATGACCAGAACACGCGAACACAGCTTCAAGGCGGTCTGCACATTTTGCTCCACGAGCAAAATGCCGATGCCTTCGGAATTGATTTTTTTTATCTCGTTTCGGATCTCTGCGACAAGCTTGGGCATGATGCCTTCGGTGGGCTCATCAAGCAAAATGATTTTCGGGTTCATGATTAGGCATCGCGCCAAAGAGAGCATCTGCTGCTCGCCACCCGAGAGCGTGCCTCCGTACTGATTTAAGCGCTCTTTGAGCAGAGGAAAACGCTCAAAGACATAATCTGAAAGGTCGCGGGCCTTAGGGTCTTGATGGCCGATGTAAAGATTTTCTCGGACCGTGAGATTGGGGAAAATGCCGCGGCCTTGCGGCACATAGCCGATCCCAAGCCGCGGTATCTCGTGCGTCGGAAGGGTGGATAGGGGCTTTCCTTCAAATATGATTTCACCGGCATTGAGCTTAAGAAGCCCCATGATTGTTTTGAGCGTGGTGGTTTTGCCCACGCCGTTTCTGCCCAGAATGGCTAATGCTTCGCCGCGATGAAGCTTCAGGCCAACATCGCGCAGCGCAGTAACCTTACCGTAGCCTGAGGAGACGCCTCGCAGTTCCAGCGAGATATCTGCGCTGCTCATGCAAGATCCTCTTCCGTGCCGAAGTAGACATCCTTGACTTTTTGGTTTGCAGCAATTTCTGCGGGTGTTCCAGTCGCAAGCACAGCGCCAAAGGCCATCACTGTGATCTGGTCCGCCATGCGAAAGACCACTTCCATGTCATGCTCAATAATCACAATGTGAAAATGTTTTGCTAGGGCCAGGATCCTGGATACTACCTGCTCGGTCTCGCTTGGGCTCATGCCACAAACCGGCTCATCCAGAAGAATCACCCGAGGATCGGCAGCCACCGCCATGCCGATCTCCAGCAAGGCCACATCGCCATAGGACAACGTGCCCGCCGGAACATCCGCCAGCTTTTGCAGCGCAAAGTATTCGATCACTTCCTCCACCTTCCGCCGCACATCGGCGTATGTTGTCCAGCGCTTAAACGGATGAAGGTTTTGAAGATGGGCGTTAGCCGACATCCAGATGTTTTCATAAGCGGTCATGCTAGGGAAAATGCTTTTGATCTGCAGCGTGCGCTTGATGCCTAAGCGAGAAATTTCAAAAGGCTTTAGTTTCGTGATGTCCTCACCTTCGAATACAATTTGGCCCGAGTCGGACGGAATAAAGCCACTGATCAAATTAAACAGCGTAGTCTTGCCAGCGCCATTGGGGCCTATGATGGCGTTGATACTCCCCGGCATCAGATCTAACGAGACATCGTTAACAGCCTTCAACCCGCCGAATGATTTGCTCAGATGTTCAATGCGCAGAAAAGGTGTCATTTGCGTCCGACGCTAAGTTTGCGAGCCATCCGGTCATTCCAAAACCCAACAATGCCCTTGGGCGCATAGATCACCACCAAAATCGCAAAGGCGCCCACGATCAAGGCATGGTGCTGCCAGTGGCTGGAGATGATTTCGCGAATTAGCACGAACAGGCTAGTACCAACAAAAGGGCCCATGAGCGTGCCCACGCCACCCACAATCGCCCACACGACACCCTCGCCTGACACGTGATAAAACATGTACGACGCTGAGGCATAACGGCCGAAAAGGGCGAAGAGTGACCCTGAAACTCCAGCCAAAAGACCTGAGATCACAAAGGCACTCAGCCGCAGCCGATACACATTAAGCCCGATGAGCGCGGCACGCGTGTCGTTATCACGAATCGCAATCAATGAGCGGCCATAGGGGCTTGCCACAATGATTTTGACAATCACAAAACACAGGACCACCACGAGCAGCACAAAAAAGTACTGGTCTATCGGATTAGCAAATGTGATCGTAAAGTCACCTAGGCGAAAAATCTCCGGTGCACTGAAATTGATACCGTCATCGCCGCCTGTGATCGGCTTTATCGTGAGCGCGATGAAATAAAAAATGAGCGAAAACACTACGGTGATGATTGCAAAGTAATGCCAAGTAAGCCGCACTGCAAAAATGCCGGTGACCAATGCCATTAGGGCGGATGCGACCAGGCCCAAGAAAAACGATGGCCAAAAACCTAGGCCCAAGGCGGTAAGACCCAAGGCCACACCATACATTCCGAATCCAAAGTAAAGCGCCTGACCGAATGAGAGCAATCCGACATAGCCCAGCAAAAAGTTGATGCTCGCAGCAAAGCAAGACCAGATCAGTATCTCAGTGAGAATGCTTAGCCAAAAAGCATCGCCTATCAGTGGCAGTAGCCATGGCGCGGTAAGCAGCGTTGCGATCAGCAACACCCAAAGCCCCCGTGAAAGTACGCCCTGGGTCATTTGGTAAGCCCCTTAAACAAGCCCTGTGGACGAAAGAGCAGTACCATGCTCATCAAGACTAGCGAGCAAATACGGGCAACGGTGGGATCAGCAAAACCGGAGATCACACCCTCCATAAACGCAAGCAGCACTGCTGCGGCAGCCGTGCCGGGAAGATTACCCAGCCCGCCGATGATCACTGCCATGAAACAAAACGGCAAGATGTCCACGCCTGTTCGAAAATCCACTGTGGTAATCGGAGCTGCCACCACACCACCCATGGCTGCCATGGCAAACCCCAGGCCAAAAGTAATCATGAACACCTTCTGTGTTGGGATGCCTAGTGCTGTAGCGGTGTCACGGTCGTGGCGCACAGCGCGCATCCAAGTACCGAGCTTGGTCTTCTTCAAAAAGACGAAGAAGGCACCGATGGCAACGACGGATGCCACTGCCGCAAATATGCGATAGATCTCGTAATCGACGCCGAACAGATTAAAAGTGCCCTCAATCGGAGGCATTAAGCGCTTGGGTGCGGCACCAAATGTCATTCGCACGACTTCCTGAATGATCATTGATAAGCCAAATGTTGCAACGATAGTAAGTGCCGCCGCGTTCTTCAGAGGCTTGATCACCATCAGATGAATGAGTGCGCCCAGAATAAGGCCGATTAGCGGCGCCAAAATAAATGCGGGCCAAAAAAGGCCTGTCGATGTAATCACGGTATAGGCGATCACCGTGCCAATCATGAAAAAATCACCATGCGAGAGATTGATCACATCCAGCAAGCCAAAAATGATCGATAGCCCCAAGGCAATTAGCGCAATGATCAGGCCAAACACCAGCCCATTAATGGCCAAGACGGCGATCGTGCTGCTCATCGGCAGTTGCCCCTGTTCGTCTGTGTCATCGTTTACTCTTTCTTGTTGCGTACGCCTCGCTCACCACGCGCCGCTGCTCCGTAATGGATGCCGCCCGGTCACGCACTGCACTTAACACCGATGGCGGTGCTAGCTTGGGCGTTCCAGCATGAAACGGAGGCTGCGGCTCGTATTCCATGTACAGCTGTATTTCCTGCGCGACCTGCTCACCTGCGATCTGTGCGGCAAGATATAGCGCACCGTCAATGCCGCCGGTCACGCCGGCCGTAGTCACCACAGAACCATCATGCACCACTCGCTCATCAACGGGCGTTGCGCCGAAGAGACCCAGGAGGTGATGCGCGCTCCAGTGGGTGGTGGCGCGCCTGCCCTCCAGCAGGCCTGCCATTCCTGCCAGCAGCGATCCGGTGCAGACAAACAAAAAATGAGTCGCTTTGGTCGCCACGGATTGCAGCCATTGAATCGTCAGCGCATCCGTCATCAGAGGAAACTGACCATAACCGCCGGGAATCACAAGCACATCGGGTTGGGCTGCGCTTTTAAAATCCGCAGTCGGTGTGAGCTTTAAGCCCTTCATATCGATGATGGGGTCCATGGTCTTTGCTACCAGATCAACCTGCATGTCAGGAACGCGGGAGAGCACTTCGAACGGACCTGTGCAGTCCAACTGGTCGATCTGGGGAAAGAGGAGAATGGCGGCTCTAATCACGCAACAGAGAAAGGTAAGTGATCGAAAAATTTCAACACATCCAATACTCCTCTCGGATGAGAGTTACGGATTCGCGAACTTTATTTGGCCGAATTTACTGTAATACCCGCCTTTTGAATATGTCGAAAAAATTCAATTAGCCTTGCAAATTTGCAAGATCAGTGCCCAAAAGATAGTCGCAATCCTGCTCCACAATTGTGCGTATGTGCGACATCACGGTGTTCACACGATCGATCTCGCAGAGATCTTTGGGCGCACTAAGAAAAAGTGGCCTTCTAACTCGCACCACATCGGGGAGCACCAGCTTGAGGCGTGACGATGGCGACACGGAAAATCGCGGTAAAAGCACCAAACCTGCGCCTGCTTCGGCAAATGAAATCTGGGCCACCATGCTGCTTGAGCAAACAACAACCTTTGGGTTGTCGATAACCTCGGAAAGCCATCGAACTGCATTCAGCTGGATCAGGTCCTCGACGTACGTCACAAAACCTTGCTCTGCTAGGTCTTCTCGAGTCTTTGGTGTGCCATGCCGAGAAAGATACCCCTCGGACGCATAGAGAAAAAGACTGAACTCGCCAATTTGCTCGCAGTGAAGGCCTCTTCCGCTGAGCTCAAAAAAACTTAAGAAAATATCAGCCTCGCGACGCGTGACATTCACCGTGCAAGGCGAGGTGACCAGCTCGATCTGCAGATTTGGATTGGACACAATAAATGGCGTTAGCATTCTAGAGAGGTAAAGCGACCCAAAGCCCTCCATCATCGCCACGCGAATCACGCTAGAGATGCCCTTTTGAGTAGTCGCATCAAGCAATCCGATGACACCGCTCTCCACGCGCTGAGAATGAAACAAAACCCCCTCAGCAAGCGCCGTGCGTTTCAATCCGCTTCGGCTACGCTCAAAAAGGTTACCTCCAATATTCTCCTCTAACTGCGCCAGCCGGCGGCTCACAGTCGATATGTCAAGGCCGAGCCGTTTGGATGCCTGCGCAAAACTGCCTGCCCTGGCTACAGCCAGGAACAGCCGCAGATCATCCCAATTCAACCGCTCCAAAGCCTTTTTTAGCGCCATTACCTGTCAGGCCTCGAGAAAATTGCAATTAAGCTTGCGATTTTATCCCTTTATCGAGGCCAGATACCGAATTAAAATTCGAGTAAAACCGGGGGAACTATGACAACATCAAAAACCGTACGCGTTGCCGCCGCACACATTGCACCCGTGCTTCTCAACAAGGCAGCTACCACAGAGAAAGCCATTCGGTACATCAATGAGGCGGCACGCAAGGGTGCCAATCTGCTGACTTTCCCTGAATCCTTTATTCCGGGATTCCCGGTGTGGGCGGGACTCTGGGCGCCGATGGAAAACCACGACCTATTTGAGACGTTCGTTGAAGAGAGCGTCTACGTCGACGGCCCGGAGCTCTCAGCGATTGCTGCCGAAGCCAAACGTCTACAGGTTTTCGTCTCGATCGGCATAAGTGAACGCAGCCGCGCCAGCGTTGGTTGCATCTGGAACTCTAATGTGCTGATTGGCGACGATGGCCAGGTGCTCAATCATCATCGCAAGCTTGTGCCAACTTTTTTTGAGAAACTAATTTGGGCTCCGGGTGACGGTGCTGGGCTGCATGTTGTTCCAACCCAAATAGGCAATATCGGCAACCTAATCTGCGGTGAAAACACCAACCCGTTGGCCCGCTACTCCCTAATGACACAAGGGGAACAGATTCATATTTCCTCCTGGCCTTCGGTATGGCCGACACGCCGGCCCAGCACTGGCGGCAACTACGACAATCTCACTGCCAACAAGATTCGTGCTGCCGCCCATTCTTTTGAGGCTAAGGCATTCGGCATCGTTTCTGCCGCCTACCTTGATGCCGAGACCGTTGCGTTTCTGACTAAACGCGACCCTAGCATTGCCAATGTTCTGGAGTTAACACCGCGCGCTGCCTCGTTTTTTGTTGACCCTACCGGCGCGCAAATAGGAGAGATGCTGCAAGACGAAGAAGGTGTTATCACCTGTGACTTCGACCTCAATAAGTGTGTTGAGCCGAAGCAGTTCCACGACGTTGTTGGCTACTACAACCGATTTGATGTTTTCGACCTGCGCGTCAACCGCCGGCGCATGGAGCCCATTACCTGGGTCTCCGAGGTGCGAGAGGACCGGTGGTCGCCAGTGTTCGAGCAAGAACACCCAGGGTAACATGATGCCATCAGCGGGCGGCAGAGCCCTTAGTAATTGTTGCCGCTGGCTGGCAAGCTTATAGTGCCCAAGCAGGCCGTACAGTCAGTGTTTGCTTGACAGAAAGCTTTTGTTACCAAGATAGTTGTCTTATCCAAGAGTTCAACGATCATGCTTACGGTCACACGCAAGCCTCGAATACACCCCCGCCCGCCCATCTTGCCCGGCTTCTGGGTGATGCGATCAAAGCTGGGCATTTGGTCCACTAAGGCCTCAAGTGTTTTTTTCCGGAAACGTCTCAAGAAATAGTTGAACAGCCTCAAGCAGGTTCGCTGAGGCCTCCTCGACGCTCTCACCTTGAGTGGTCGTCCTTGTGCTTGGGTCATGGGCGATAAATCCACCCTCCTCAGCCGCGGTAATCACTGCCTCGACCCTCAAGTGTCGGAGATCTGGGATCTGAAAAGAGTCGAGACGAGACAGATCGTTAACTAGATC
>Ga0169931_10010068_pt1 | contig 13506 bp, 12 predicted proteins | sample Kivu_15m_20L_FD_129675 | JGI IMG/M metagenome (GOLD analysis project Ga0169931, IMG submission 129675) | Freshwater microbial communities from Lake Kivu, Western Province, Rwanda to study Microbial Dark Matter (Phase II) - Kivu_15m_20L... | ecosystem: Environmental > Aquatic > Freshwater > Lake...
ATAACGATTTTGGTATTTTTTCTTATATAGTGGCATTTTCGTCTATTTTTGGTGGTTTGGGGTCTTTAGGATTTGAATACATTATACCCAGTATATTAAGTAGCCATAATAATAATGAGCAAATTAAATATATTAAAAACTCGTTTACAACAGTTTTTATTTTTGGCCTAATTACTTACATTTTATTTTTAATTGTTATTTATTTTTTCAGTCATGAATTTTTACAGTATGCAATAATATATGGATTAATTTTCCCTTTTAACAGCTTTGTGATTTTAAGAATTTATTTAGAATATCAGAGAAAAATTCGAACTTTAAGTAAACTCAATAATATAGTCGTAATAACAATTTCAATTTTAAAAGTTAGTATTATATATTTCGATTTGGGGATCTATTATTATTTTGTTATATCAGTTTTAGAACCACTTTTTTTATTATTGATTTATTATTTTTTTCTAATTTATAATTCGGAACAAATTGCGTCGATTTTTCGTCTAGAATTCTCAGTAATTTTTGAACTTTTTAAAAAGAGTTATTTGTTTGTATTCTCATCATTAATAATTGTTATGTACATGAAAATAGATCAATTAATTTTGAGGTACTTTCATGGCAATGTGAGTTTAGGAGAATTTACATCAACTTCAAGACTTGTTGAATTATTCTACTTTATTCCTGTTGTATTACAGACAAGTTATAATAGTAATTTTTTAGAGTCGAAAAGTCAAATAACCATTTCTAGGAAAAAGATGTTTTCTATTAGTTTTTTAGCATTTTATATAAGTTTATTTGTCTCCATATTTATACTGTTTTTTTCCAATAATATATTGACTATTGTTTACGGATCCTTTTCTGAACAGAGTAATAATATTTTAAAAATATATAGTTTAAGTTTTGTTTTTATATCCTTAGCGACTGTAAGAAACATTAGAATTAATGCGCACGGCATGTCAAATTTTTATTTTAAAATCACTTTTGTTGGACTTTTAATCAATTTATGTTTGAATATAGTTTTGATCCCTAGAGTTGGGGCAATTGGTTGTGCGATATCCGCAATTATATCTCAGTTTTTTCTTGGCGTAGTTTCAAGTTTATTTAATCCAATTTTAAAAAACGACTTGATCTTTTTCCTCAGTAATTTTTGGCGTGTTAAAAAGTTAAGAAATTTGTTGTATCTCGATTAGCATTTCAATTTGTTGAACTAGCAAGTGTTTTTAAGTTAGTTTGTTTTTTTAATTATTAGTCTGTATAATTCAAACCTTATTTGTAATATACTTGTATTATAGGTTTTGGGAAAGGAGCTCCCAACTTGTTTTATTTTTAGTTTAGTATATTTAATTTTTGATAATTTTAATGTTTTTTACTGAAAGTTCCTTTTTTATTCAATTATTTTAAAAATCGTTTTAATATAAAATTTAATGCAAAGGACCATTACTGTTGGTATAGCTACTTACAACCGAAGTGAATACTTGTTTCAGACAGTTAAATCAATTTTAGATCAAGATAGCAATTTTGTAATTGAAATTATTATAATCGATCAAACACCAGATTTTGAAATAACTAATTCTTTAAAGATTAATTTTAATAAACTAAGTAAAAAGATTAAATACTTTACACAAAGTTTAGCTTCAGTTTGTTTGGCAAGGAATACTATTATTTCAAGGGCAATTGGTGATATAATTGTCTTTTTTGATGATGATGTTATATTAGGTGATAATTGTATAGATAGCCATGCCAGTGTATATCAAAACCAAGATGTCAAGTCTTGTATTGGACATATTCACCATAGATTATTCTCATACGACATAGATAAATTGGATATAAATAAACCAACACTAGGCACCGTTGGTATTATGCCTTTTGATGCAAAATTAGATTTAAACTATCAAGGCGTTTCTATTTCCTGTAATCAGAGTTTTGATAGAATAGCCCTATTGGAAATAGGAGGATTTGATGAAAACTTTAAAGGGGGTTACTACGAAGATGCAGATTTAGGATTAAGACTAAAAAAAAATGGATATAAAATCGCTTTTCATCCCTTTGCTATGGTACTTCATTTGAGAGCACCTCAAGGCGGTTTGAGATTCGAAAAAAAGCAACCCTTTTCTGAAGTGGATAGACTCCTCAGCTTTGTTTTGTTTTATGTTAGATATCCAAATGAATATGGTTTCAAATCAAGTATATGGACGATTTTAAGAGCGGGGCCTTTGAGAAAACCTAACTTAGTTAATCCTATTAAGCATTTTATAAGTTGGGTTAATTTACTAAGAGCATTTTATCTTTCTTACAAGGTAAAAGATCAAGTTAAATCAAGCATATTTCATCATTAAGCTCTTTTTAGTGTTATAGACTTTTTTGGCATTATTCATTGAAGTATCTATTTTGTATATATCAAAAATTCGTTTGATTCCTTCTAATAAGCTATTAAAATATTCATTTCACTGCGATTGTTTGATTTTCAAATATTAGATCAATACTATTACAAAAAATAATGCACTTTATACTTTGCTTTTTACTTAATCTTTTTGTTTTTTTGATTTCCTTTTTTAGTTGGAAGTTTCTCAGAAACGCTAAGAATAAGTATTCAATATTTTTTGATATTTTTTACTTGGTATTCATTTATAATGTTTTATCTCGTGGAATTTTAGTAGATATTTTACGCTTCTTGTCAAATGGGAAATCATCTAGTGAATTTGGAATTACGAGTACAGAAATTTTGGAAATTACATTATATGAATTTATTTCAAACATCCTTTATCTTTTAATATTTTTTTTTATTTCTTTACATTTTAAGGAAAAGAAAAATTATCAATTAAGATTAGATAAATTTCAATTTAGTATACTTGTCTTTTTCACAGTTGGTTCAATATTAAGTAATATATTCCCAAGTCTATTTGATTCTACTTTTTGGTTTTTTAAAGGAAGTTTTCAAATTTTTGGAGCAATTTGCACAGTTGTCCTACTTGTGCTTTCTGTCGATCGGAATGACAAGAAATTGCTTTTTTTGTCTGTATCGGGGATTGTTTTAATTTTTATTATTAATATTTTGGCAGGATTGAGAGGTAGTTTAATAGGTGTTTCCTTAATAATAATAATCTACTCTTACGTGCTCTTACCTAGAATTAAATTTAAAAAATTAATAGTTTTATCATTTATACCTATATCATTGGTTATTTTCGTAGGTAATTATTTAGGCGATCTTAAATATAAATTTGCAGTAAATTCAGCTAACAAGGAGATCCAACTTAATACTATTTTAGATTATTATGATTTAGCATCAGAATTTATCACGATTGATTTACTTTCCACAGAGAAAAAAAATAGTTTTACTCGTAATATTTTTGATGAAATAGAATTTAGGTATGGTGCTCCAAGTTTATTTGCAGTAGGTTTTGTTAGGATGTATGATAAAGGAATTGCTGCAACGTTCAATACCGAAAAAAATAGTCTTTATTCTTTTTTACCTAGACAAATTGTTGGAGAGGATAAGCCAGTTTCTGGTTCCTTCAATGGAAAAAATGAAGGAATGGGAATGTTCGCCTCTTATAATGAGATTACTGGTGTAGATAATGTTATGTCAGATTTTTATGTTTCTGGCCATTATTATTGGCAATTTGGATTAATTGGTGTAATTATTTTAAGTATTGTATCTGCTTTATATTCGGGCCTTATGTTGTTGTATGTAAGTCGCTTTAATTACCTAGGTCATGTTCTGTGGATTACATCATTCAAGCCATTTTGGCTTTTGCCAAAATTGTGGTTATCTGAAAATATTATTTTAGTATCTACTGTTTTACTTCCATCTTTATTCTTAATTTATATTCTCAACTTTTTGTTTCGTGTTAAAATTATTAACCGCTCTGAAAATATAAATACTCCGAATCTATGATTTTATTATTGAGAGGTGGATTAGGTAATCAGCTCTTTATTTATGGAGCATATAAATATTTTTCAAGCTTAAATTATTCTGTTAAGATTGATGATACTTATGGTTTTAAAAATGATTACCGATACAAGAGAAAAAATCAACTTTTTTTTTATAATTTAAAATATAAGAAAATTAAAAATGATATTTCATTAATCTGGAGAATTATCAACAGGTTTAAAGTAAGTTCAAATTATCTGGGATTCTCCAATTGCTATTTTCAGGAATCTAAATATTTAGATTACGTTGATATTGATTTTAGTCGAAATGTTGATAGAATTTGTATACATGTTCGAATTAAAGATTATCCGTTAAAATTAGAGGAGACTGATTACATTATAATGGTAAGAAACGGTGTTGAGTTATTTCCGAATTATCCTATTTATATAATTACTGATGATTTAAAATATCTAAAGAAAAACATGAGAGTTTTAAGCGCGATTGGACAATGTATGGAACTTTCTGAACACGATTCTTTTAATTTTATTGCTGAAAGTTCTGTTACTATTTTATCTGATAGCTCGTTTAGTTTTTGTTCAGCATATCTAGGTATGCAGAAAGTTATAATTTTTAAAAGATTTACAAATATTATTAATAATGGCTTAAAGCAACACAAATGGATAAGTTATTAGTACTTCATTTTTCAGATTTCCATTTATCATCAACACTAACAACTAAAAGTACATTTGCTAATTTCACACATATGTCAAATTTTAAGTCAGAACTCCCAAATGCTGACTTTTGTTCATTTATTTACCTAGACAAATTGTCCTTTAATATTAATACCAAAAATTTTGCACCATGGGTTTTTTCAAAGTGGGCAAGTATCTTTGTAAGAATACCATATATGTTATTTTTGTTTTGTAAATATGATCGAGTTGTTATCTATCATTCAAAAGGGTTTTATGTTTATTTCCCTCTTTTTTTACTATTCCGAAATAAATTGATTTTACAGGTAAATGAAATTTATTCAAATGTTAACCCCAATAAAATACAGATGTTTTTAGAAATAAATTACATTAGATTATTCAAAAAGCTTATCATAAGTAATCATTTTTTGAAAACAAGATGGTTTCCTAAAAAAAATACACTTTTACGCGGTGGTTATTTTCGATATAATTACAAAAGAAAGCTAGATAAAAAAGAAAATAACTCATTCATCTATGTCGGATCAGTAAACGACGATAAAATGGGTAATGTTTCAATTCTGATAAAGTTGATTGAAAAAATTCCAGACCATTTTAGCTTATGTTTATGTGTTTTATGTAGTGATTTAATTTATAATATTTTGGTTGATTTATCAAAAACAAAAAACAATGTAAAGCTGAAAAGAAATGTTAAAGCTGAAGATTTAAATGAAATATATGAATTTTATAAATATGGATTAGTGTTGCAAGATCCACTTAAACCATTTAATTCTAGTAGTTTTCCTAGTAAGATATTTTCCTATTTAAACAATGATGTAATTCCGATTGCTCTACCTACCCCAGCTTTTAAAAATTCTGAAATAGCAGAATTGATTTGTTTTATTGAAGAATTTGAATGGTCTAAGTTGACTAATATTGATTTTGATTTAGATAATTTAAAGTTAGTGTCAAATAGATTAAAAATCGAATTACAATCTTTTGTTTACAGGTAAATTTTATATTTAATGGTTTACGATTTATTTTGTTTTTTTAATGAGCTAGATGTTCTTGAAGAACGTCTAGATTATTTAGTTGATGCTGTTGATTTTTTTGTCATTTGTGAGTCAAATGTAACTCATGTGGGGACTCCTAAGAGGTTATATTTTAAAGAAAACTATGATCGCTTTAATAGGTTTAAGGACAAAATTATTTATTTAACTTTTAAAGGTGAACATAATATTTCTAATCCTTGGATTAACGAAAACTGTCAAAGAAATTATATAATGTCACAATTGCAATTAAATGATCAAGATAAAGTTATAATTAGTGATGTAGACGAAATTCCATCAAAGCACTTCTTAAATTCACTTTTAAATTATTCAGGAGATAAGATTTTAATTTCAATACAGGAATTTTCTTTTTTTCAACCAAATTGTAGAAGAAATGACATACCTTATTGGTCTGGAGGTAGTCGCGGATTTAATTTTAAGAATTTTGAAAATTTAAAATTTCTTTCTAAGTCTTATTCACTCAGTTTTTTAGAAGAATATAACAGTTATAATAGTTTGACAAAAGTTCGTCTTACCAATATAGGTATACCCATTTTAAATGGAGGCTGGCATCTATCCTATATGGGGGGGGAAAATAGTGTCGCTCAGAAGTTGTTATCATTTGCCCATACCGAAGAGTCTTTGCGAATTGGAGGTAGAATCGATTTACATGTAAATGAGTTTAATAGTTTAGAAAAGAATTTTTTTGGAAAGAATGAACTTTATATAAAGTATGGAACCTTTGAGAATCGATATTTACCCGATTGTACTTTTTCAAAACATAGACTTGCAATTAAAGACAAATTTATTTGGATAGTCTATAAATATAAGCTATTTTTCAAAATTTATTTAAAACTAATTTTTCAATATCTTAAATTATTTATATAATGACTGTTAAAAAAATGTTATCCAAGTTCAAAAATAAAAACCTATTCCAAATTTTATTTTCGTTAATTTATTTTCTAAAAAATATTAGAACAAAGTATTTGTACTTTCGAGTCCTACGACAGCAAAGCATACAGGATAGATTTGTATCTATTTACAAGAATAATTTGTGGAACAGTAAAGAGTCTGTCAGTGGAACTGGATCTGAAATAGCCTACACTCAAAATTTAAGGAACTGGCTCAAGGTTGCAATTGATAATTATTCATTTAATAAAATTTGTGATGCTCCGTGTGGTGATTTTAATTGGATGCGTCTAGTTATTGATAATCAAAATATTGAATATATTGGTTATGATATTGTCCCTGAATTAATTCAAAGAAATAGTGCTTTATTTTCTAATGAAAGGATAAAGTTCGTACACTCTAATATTTGTGTCGATAAAATCGAAAATTGTGATTTATTAATTGTTAGGGATGTCCTCTTTCATATGTCCTTTTCAGATATTAATCTTTTTTTAAAGAATATTTCTTCTGTTAGTTATAAGTATTTGCTAACTACTTCACACATTACACCAACTACTTTTAAAAATAGTGATATTGAATCTGGAGATTTTAGACAACTTAATATATTTTCTTATCCATTTTATTTTAAAAGGGAACACATAGTAGAAAGCATAAATGACTATCCAGAAGGATATGATTTTCCCAGAGAAATGGTTTTAATTTCTAAGATTAATGTTCCCACTTCATTAGTCTAGCTAGTTGGTGTTTCAGATTTCTATTTTTTCAAGAAAGTATTTATGATTATTGTCATGATCATGAATTTAAAAAAAAATATCTAAATAGTTTAAAATATGATATTAGAAAAAAAATTTCTTTTCGTGGGATACAGAGATTGGGCTTTTCGTGCGCACTATGAGTTGAATCTTTCTATTCCAATGGTTACTTCTACTGATCAATTGAATGAGCAACTATATTCAAATGACGAATTGAGGTATATTTTTTTTGTTGGCTGGAGTAATATTATTGAAGAATCAATAATCCATAAGTACGAGTGTTTTTGTATTCATCCATCTGCTTTACCATTTTATCGAGGTGGTAGTCCTCTTCAACATCAAATCATGGATGGAATACTTGATTCTGGTCTGACTCTTTTTAAAATGAATAGCAAACTTGATGCTGGACCTATTTTCGATCAGAAGTATTTGTCCCTGAGGGGATCTTTAGAGGATATATTTCATAGAATTTCCTTCTTAACAGCTGAATTAATAAGAGAGTTTATTCTGAAAGTTGAGAATGGTGATATGATTAGATTAATTGAGCAAGATGAATCAAAAGCAACTTTATTCAAAAGGAGAAATCCAAGTCAGAGTGAAATTAAACTAGATGAATTTCAAAATTTTACAGCACTACAATTGTATAATAAAATAAGATCTTTAGACGATCCTTATCCAAATGCTTTTATAAAATGTTCAGATGGAAGTAAGTTAATAATAAAGAAAGTTTATATAGAATGAATATATTAATGTTGCATGATATCAGAGAGTTTGATGAATCATTTTTCCCGGAAAGATACAGATTACCGTATTTTTTAGAACCCAAGCAGTTTGATAATATTATAAATAATTTATTAATCCGAAAGTGCAATATACTTTCTTTCGGAGAAGAATTAAAGATTTATGATAATAATATTGTAAAGGATATTACAATGTTGACTTTTGACGATGGCCTGAAAGATCATTTATCAATTGCTAGAAGTTTAGCTTCAAAAAATATTAAGGCATGTTTTTTTATCCCATCTGGCCCAATATTTGAAGATTCAATTATTGATTCTCATAAGATACAATTTATTTTAGCATCTGTTTTACCTTATAAAATCGTAGATTTCATAAATAATTCTTTTGAAAGCACATTTAATATCCCGCGCTATAAGTTAAATGAGTATTATATTTCTAGGTGGTCAAATAATATTTGGAGCAAAGAAATGGTTTTTGTGACAAGAGTATTAAGAGAATATCCAGATAAAATTTGGAAGAGAAATTTAATAAATGACCTTTTTTATAAATATGTTTCAAATGATTCTAGAGCTTTTTCTAATGAGTTTTATTTGAGTTATGAAGATGTGCTTGAAATTAAATCTTTAGGCCATACTATAGGAGGACATGGGCATTATTCTTATGATCTTAGGTTTGAAGACCGCGATACCATAGAAAGCGAAATTTTTAAAATGAACGCATTTTTAACAATTCTAACGCAAGATGTTAAATATTATGCCTATGCAAATGGAGGTTATAATGAATTTGTGATTAGTAAATTAACTGAGTTGAATTTTGATTTAGCCTTTACTACTGGTCATCGACTTGTTCATAAGACAGACAAGCCTTTTGAAATTCCTAGAATTGACGCAACTAAGACAGATTTAATACAATAATTGATTAAAATGGTTTTAATAGATTCTATATACATAAATAAAAGCGGCGGTAAAGTACTTTTAGAATATCTAATTAAATCTATTATAGATAGAAAAATAGAAGAAAAATTCGTTTTTTTATTAGACAACAGAATTAATATTTCCAAAGCAATAAAATTAGAATTACTTAATGTAAAGTACTTGGTCCCATCGGAAAAGTCAAGAAGAGATTTTTATATTAAAAATATTGATTCATTTAATTCAATATTTTGTTTTGCGAATGTTCCTCCTCCAATAACCATAGAAGACAAAATAGTTTCAATATATTTTCACAATGTACTATTAGCAACCTTTTTCAAGGCAAATCTCTCTATTCTTGATATTATTAATCTAATTATTAAAAAATGGTATATAAAACTAATTAATAATTCAAATTATATTTGGATTGCACAAACGCCCTCAATAAAAAAATTATTAGTTGATAAAATTGGAATCAGAGGGGATTTAGTTAAGGTTATGCCCTTTTTTGACATAACAAAATTTCAAAGATGTAATAGTTTAATGGAGGAAAACTATACTAATTATCTTTATGTTGCTGATTCTTCAAAACAAAAAAATCATTTAAATCTTCTACTTGCATGGGAAAGTTTTACACAATTTTCCGAAAACATGAATTTTACACTGCACCTAACTTTGTCTAATAATAGTTCCAAAAGAATATTAGATAAGATTGAATTTTTAAATAGTACAGGAAGGAGAATTGTAAATCATAAAGATTGTTCTGTTGAGAAAATTAGTCAGTTATATCAAATGTGTAATTATTTTATTTATCCATCACTTGCTGAAAGTTTTGGATTGCCATTAATTGAAGCTACTTCGGCAGGATGTAAAGTAATCGCTTCAAACTTGCCTTTTGTTTTTAATGTAATTGAACCTAGTTTAGTTTTTAATCCAACTGATCAACAAAGTATATTTAATTCTTTAATTTCTTCAAAAGACTACAGCAGCGTAAAAGAAAGTAAGTTGCTTGTAGAAAATGATATTGATCAACTATTAAATACAATTAATCATGTTTAAAGAAAAAGTTTTGTTAATAACTGGAGGAACTGGATCTTTTGGGAATGCGGTATTAAAAAAATTTCTAAATACAGAAATTAAAGAAATCAGGATTTTCAGTCGGGATGAAAAAAAGCAACATGATATGCGTGTTGAATTGCAGAATCCTAAAATTAAGTTCTACATTGGAGATGTTAGAGACTATCAAAGTATTTGGAATGCATTGGAAGATGTTGATTTTATTTTCCATGCAGCTGCCTTGAAACAGGTTCCTTCATGCGAGTTTTATCCAATTGAAGCTGTTAAGACAAATATATTAGGAACAGAAAATGTTCTTAATGCTGCTATAAGCAGAAAGGTAAAAAAAGTAATTTGCTTGAGTACAGATAAGGCTGTCTATCCAATTAATGCGATGGGAATTTCAAAAGCATTAATGGAAAAAATTATGGTTGCAAAATCTAGGGTTTCTGGCGAAACAGTCTTAGTAGGAACTAGATATGGAAATGTAATGGCATCTAGAGGATCTGTTATTCCATTATTTTATGATCAAATCCAATTGAATAATGATATTACTGTGACAAATCCTGAAATGACTAGATTTATGATGACATTGGATGATGCAGTTGATTTAGTTCTGTTTGCGTTTGAACATGGTAATTCTGGCGATATTTTTGTTCAAAAGTCACCTGCTTCTACAATTGGTGAATTAGCAAATGCTATGATAAAAATTTACAATTCAAAATCAAAAATCAAGGTAATCGGTACTAGGCACGCAGAGAAATTATATGAAACTCTATTAGCAAGAGAAGAGGTAATTATTGCAGAAGATTTAGGAGATTATTATCGTGTCGCTGCTGATAATCGTGACCTAAACTATAATAAATATTTTTCAGAAGGCTCTGATTTTAATGTAATTTTTGACGATTATCATTCTCATAACACTAATAGATTGACTGAATCACAATTAATTTCTTTATTAAATAAAATTGGTTACAAATAACATATTTATATGGCAAAAATAAAACTAGTAACAATTCTTGGTACAAGGCCGGAAATTATAAGACTATCAGAGATAATTAAATTAGCAGATAAAGTGTTTGAACATTGTTTAGTTCACACTGGTCAAAATTATGATTATCAATTGAATGAAATATTTTTCAACGATTTAGAACTACGCAAACCTGATCATTTTTTAAATGTGGTAGGAGATAATCTAGGTGAAACAATTGGAAATATAATTTCTAGATCTTATGAATTACTATTAAAAGAAAGACCTGATGCTCTATTAGTTTTGGGAGACACAAATAGTGTTTTGTGTACTATTGCTGCAAAAAGATTAAAAATTCCAATTTTTCATATGGAATCTGGAAATAGGTGTTTTGATCAAAATGTTCCAGAGGAAACTAATAGAAAAATATCTGATCACATAAGTGATATTAATCTAACTTATACAGAGCATTCACGAAGGTATTTGTTAAGTGAAGGTATCAGGAAAGATCATGTATTTGTTACAGGTTCTCCATTATTTGAAGTACTAACAAAACAAAAGAATAAAATCTCTAGTAGTAATGTCTTGAATGAGCAAAACCTACAAAAAAATAAATATTTTGTAGTCAGTGCTCATCGTGAAGAAAATATCGATATCAAAGAGAACTTTATAGGCTTAATGGAATCTCTAAATAAAGTTGCTGATAAATATAAATTGCCTATAGTATTTTCAGCTCACCCAAGAACAAAGAAACGAATAAATGAATTAAATGTAGTTTTTAATCCTTTAATAAAATTAGTGTCACCTCTTGGATTTTTTGATTATGTCTTTTTACAACAAAATGCCCTCTGCGTTTTGTCTGATAGTGGTACAATAAGTGAAGAGTCAGCAATGATGAATTTTTCAGCAATAAGTATAAGAACAAGCACAGAAAGACCGGAAGCGATCGACTTTGGTTCAATTATATTAGGCGGAATATCTGAAAATGATATATTTAATGCAATTGAAACTTGTTTAATGACTAATCAAGATACATGTTTTGATATTCCCAAAGAGTATAAAGTTACAGATGTTTCTAAGAGAGTAGTAAGAGTTATTCAAAGTTACACCAGTATTATCAATAGAGTAGTTTGGAATAAATCATGAAAAAAATATTATTACTAGGTTCTGCAGGCATGGCAGGGCAAATTTTAAAATTAGAATTACTAAAACTGTCAGATCAAATTGAATTAGTTGACGTTGCGAGAAATAATAAAATCTCAAAGCCCAAAATTCAGATGGACATAACTAATTTTGTTCAATTAGAAGATATTATTAATACTGGCAAATTTGATTTTATTATAAATTGTGTTGGCTTATTAAATAGTTTTGCAGAAGAACATCCAGATCAAGCAATTTTAATAAATTCCTATTTACCACATTTCTTGGAGAAAACAACATCGTCAACGAATACTAAAATCATACATATTAGTACTGATTGTGTTTTTTCTGGTAAATCAGGAAATTATAAAGAGTCTGATTTTAAAGATGGAATTGGATTTTATGCTCAATCAAAAGCACTTGGTGAAGTAATAAATGATAAGGATTTAACAATTAGAACCTCGATTATTGGACCGGATTTAAATATAAGAGGAATTGGATTATTCAAATGGTTAATGAATCAGAATGGGGTAATTAATGGCTACACAAAAGCATTTTGGAGTGGAGTTTCAACTGTTCATTTATCTAAAGTAATACTTGAAATCATAAATCGTTCAATTATACCTACTGGACTAATTCATTTAACAAATAATGCTAAAATTAGTAAATTTGATTTATTAAATATTATTAAAAATGTTTTCGAATTGGAAAATGTTGAAATTGTTGAATATAATAATTATGAAGTTGATAAGTCGTTAGTGAACACAAGAAATGATTTGAATATCCAGGTACCGGGCTATTTGGAAATGATTTTAGAAATGAGAGAGTGGATGATTAAGAATAAATATTAAAAACCTAAAATAGTAACCATGAACCAATCTGAGTTAAAAAAAATCGCAGAAATTTGTTCTGAAAAAGTTAGAATGGCTATAAAAGAAACGGCTTTTTTTGAGGAACCTTTTAAGCATGCTGTTATAGACAATTTTTTTCCTGATGATTTCGCAAAACATTTGTTAGAGAAATTTCCTGATATTGATAGTCCTATTTGGGAAAGAACTAACGATGTAGATATTGAGGTAAAGCTTAGAACTATGTGGAAGTCTGAATTTGACATACCAGATGGGATAGTTGAAGCTGTAAGAATATTAAATTCATCTTTGATGCTAAATTCTATGTCTGACTTATTTGGGATTAATAAAATAATGCCAGATCCATATTTTTCGGGAGGAGGTTTAAATGTGACTGTAAGTGGAGGATTGTTGGATGTACATGTTGATGGTAATTACCATGATGCATCTGGTCTTAATAGAAGACTTAATGCTATAGTATATTTAAATCCAGAATGGCAAGATGGATGGGATGGCGAATTTGGTTTATATGATTCAACTGGGGATAATTTAATTAAAAAAGTAGCTCCATTATATAATAGG
>Ga0169931_10010069_pt1 | contig 13506 bp, 9 predicted proteins | sample Kivu_15m_20L_FD_129675 | JGI IMG/M metagenome (GOLD analysis project Ga0169931, IMG submission 129675) | Freshwater microbial communities from Lake Kivu, Western Province, Rwanda to study Microbial Dark Matter (Phase II) - Kivu_15m_20L... | ecosystem: Environmental > Aquatic > Freshwater > Lake ...
ATCAAAAATATCTGGATTCCTTACGGAGCATAATTTTATAATCATGAGTACATTCCACATAGAAGCTAAACCAGGTGAAATAGCAGAAACAGTATTAATGCCTGGAGACCCTTTAAGGGCAAAATTTATAGCAGAAACATACCTTGAAAACCCCGTTTGCTATAACAGGGTAAGAAATATGTTTGGTTACACCGGCACCTACCAGGGAAAAAGAATTTCGGTTCAGGGCTCTGGAATGGGAATGGGAAGTATAGCTATTTACGCACATGAACTAATTGCAGAATATGGGGTAAAACAGATCATTCGTGTTGGTACGTGCGGTGCTTTGGTGCCACATTTACAACTCGGTCAGGTGATCATTGCCGTAAGTGCATCCGGAGACAGCAGTGCTAATATAATAAAATTCCAGGAAGGACATTATGCAGCGTCAGCCAATTTTGACCTTATGGTCCAGGCTTATCACAAAGCAAAAGAATTGGGTATATCGACTATCCAGGGTGATATATTCAGTACTGATTCATTTTATGATGAAGGACCACAGAGATGGGATAAATGGACAGCAAACGGTATTATATGTGTTGAAATGGAAAGTCAGATCCTGTACACCATTTCTAAAAAGCTTGGTGCGAAGGCATTGTCCCTGCTTACCGTAAGCGACAATATCATTACCGGAAAAGCAGCTACACCGCATGAACGAGAACAATCCTACAAGGAAATGATAAAAATAGGCCTGGAAATTTCCTAGAGGAAACACGGTATGTATCCAATAAAAAAGGAGATGCAAAAATTTGCTCCTCCTTTTTTTTATGCGTGGGATCAGAGTGAATTACTTCTGAACTACTACCTTTCTAGTAGCCTGACCCTCACTTGTTGTAATATTTACTGTATATGCACCATTGGCAACACTGGAAAGATCAATCCTTAATCTGTCATCCTGTACATTGTTGAATGTTCTTGATAATGCAAGTTTTCCTTCCATGTCAAACATATTTACAGAAACTGTACTGGAAACCTTATTCAGCGACAAATCTACAAAAAGATCTCTTGTAGCCGGGTTAGGGAATGTCTTTACTTCAACACTTGTAAGCTGATTTTCTTCCGTGCTGCTTGCCAATGCCACATCCATTTCCAGATACGCCTTGGTATAAAGTGCACCATTGAAAATAAATCTCAAAAGTCTGTTGTCGATGTCTTCAATAGAAGGACCTGCAGTGTTTTCCCATCCATGCAGAGAACCACTCGCTCTTGGTCCCTGAAGCAATCCAAGGTTGATAACGGTGTCAAGTGCGAAGTTGGTTGCTCTGTGCGCGCCAATACTTCTATTGTAGTTGTCAAGTGCTCTTGGTGTAAATCCTAAAAGATCCATTCTTGGGTCATTGTCAGAGTTTGGTGAAGAGCTAGCTGCAATTAAGTATGATGTCTTATCTTTTAATTTCACTCTGTTTCCTTCATCAGGGAAACCATCTTCATCAGATGCCCAAAGTGGAACCTGGATATTTCTTAAATCAGTAATCGTTTCATCAATGAATACGAAATTGGTACCAACTCTTTGTCTTTCATTTGGCTGTGCTACATCATCACCATCAAGATCTACCCATTCAAACAAATCTACTCTGATAGCCCTTCCTTCAACATCAGCGAAGTTAGTATTGGCAAGACCAAATCTTACATTAGTGACAGTATATCCATTTCCTTTTGGTACATAATAGATATTGGAAATAGTATAATACTTTGAATCTGGAATATTCAACCATGGAGCAGCATAAAACTGCATGTAGGCACTTCCGAAATCATTTTCTGAATCAAGAGATGCAAAGGTTTTATCAGTCACGTGAAATTCGAAGCCAACTCTGTTGTTTGCTCCATCTGCCTCACCGTTTCCGGAAATAAAGTACTCAGCGGAATATTTGCCCGGTACTGCTGGTGGCGTATATACTTGTGGGAAAGGTCGGTTTTCAACAAGCGAAGAAGCTGGAATATCACCATAGTTTATGGTATAATCCTTATTACCTCCCGGTCCGGTTACACTCATCTTTAAATTAACATTTTTAGCGTCTGCATTTCCAAGATTGGACACATCAGACATAAATGGAATTTCTGAAACCTGAGATGCAGGCATCTTAAAGGTTGGCGATACAGAATACCAGTCTCTGTTTACCTGAAGGTCTACATAATTCTCATTGTATACAACGATATCATCTATACCCCAGTAGTAATAGTTTCCTATATTTTCAAACTTAAATCTAAGTTTTGTTACGCCACCAAATCCGGTAAACGCCACTCTCACTCTTTCAGCTATATGGTTACTGTTGACAGGATATTGAGCATTTACCCTAACTGTATCTCTGAATGTTTCACCATTGTCAGTACTTACCATAATGTAATGCTGGCTTTGGAACATTCTAAGGTTTTGTGAAAATTCTATGGTCAGACCATCAAGTGGTTTTTCAAATACGATCTCTGGAGATAGCAGATATCCAGTACATGGAGCAGGACAATCACCTGTTCCGAATGCACCTGCAACGCTCTTGTTGTCCAGGTGATCAGAATTAAATTCTGCCATTCCGTCACATGCTGTCTGAGATCCAATATATCTTCCTGATCCGATATATGCACCCTTTCTTACAATACCATCAGCATTGTATTCCCAGCCTTTGTCAACTGTCCATCCTGTAAAACCATTTGAAAAATCGCCTTCTCCAGGCTTGTTGCCCCATACGGCATTTGGACCATAGTCAGGCTTCTTGCAGGTATTGCTTATGCCTCCGTTTACTCCTCCGGCAATAACGTCAACCCTGATCTTGTCACACGTTTTCTTTGAAGCCACAAATGTAGGAATGTTAACCTGAGCTGATACGTTTCCTGCTGCCATTAGGAACAATGGTTCTGGAGCAGCAACGTTGTCACAGATAATAACAGCAATTGCACCAGCATCCTGAGCTACTTTTGCCTTTACGTCAAATGCACAAACACCTCTGTCTACAAGAACAATCTTGCCAGATGCGTTATTGGTAAGTGCTGTACAACCATCATTGGCAGGTGCTACAGCGTCAACAGCAAAAACTAAATCTGCAGTGATGGCTGTATTTGCCTGACTACCCCAGGTTGCTCTTACAACTTGGTACTCTCCGGCAATTCCGGAAGGATTATTAATATTCAGGGTATTCAGAGTCTGGGCCTGAAGACCGGCAAGTCCCAGGACAAAGGTTCCGAACATCAAAAAATGTTTTGTAAAAACGTTCCTCATAATAAATTTTTTGAATTTGGTTTATAGATACAATTTACCTTTAATAAATGGTAAAAATATAAAAAAATACAACATCAAGTGATGAATAATGCAGACAATTTTATCGCAATGGCTAATCCAAAACATTCATACGATAGCAGTACTTTGAGATTGTTTCTTATAATATTCTGTTTCAAAATAAAATTTACTCCAAATTATTTATATAATTGGCAATAATCAGGAATAAACAAAATATTATTCCATAAACATTGTATTCTCTTGAAAATGAAATATTTTTAGAATGGGAAAATTTCTTGTCAAAAATGTGTTAATCCATCAATATTTCCTGAAGAAAAGATTCCTTGTTTATTGCAGCTACACCTGGTTTTGAACAGACCTGCGCTCCGGCTGCATTGGCAAAACGGGCAATTTGTTGTAAGGGTAGTTTTTTTACCAGATAAAGCGCAAGTATGGATAATACAGTATCTCCGGCACCACAAACATCTACAATTTGTTTTGCTTTTGCAGGTACAATGCTGGTATCGTCACCCTCAGCCACAAAAATTCCATCTTTTCCAAGCGTTATAAAGCTGGCGGTATGATGCAAAACATCTTTCAGACTTTGATGTGCCTCCACCAAAGCTTCAAAATGCCTTATATCTCTGTTCAGATATTCAGAAATTTCTTTCCTGTTGGGTTTAAACACAGTGCACCCCCTGTAAGCTTCAAAATGCCATTTTTTTGGGTCAACAACAGTAGGAATGCCCTTGTCTTGAGCCATTCCTATGATATTTTGTACTAATTTAGGGTGCAAAAACCCTTTGTTGTAATCCTGCAATATAACCACATCAGGACAATCCGTTTCAAACAGATTTGAAATGACAGCTGTTGCAGATGCCAGTTCTTCCTGACTCAGGTAAGATATTTGCTCCCTGTCGATGCGCAACACATGCTGCCCCTGGGCCATAATTCTGGTCTTCAGGGTAGTTGGCCTTCCAGGGAAGTTAAGCAGATACTGAGCATTGATGTCACTGCTTAGCAATAATTGCCTGCATGTATCAGACTCTTCATCATCACCTGTCATGCCGGTTAATGAAACTCTTGCCCCCATAGCCTTAAGGTTCAGGGCAACATTGGCGGCGCCCCCAAGCCTGTTTTCAAGATGCCGCTGAGTAACGACAGGTACAGGAGCCTCCGGCGATATCCTTTCGATGACGCCATGCAGGTACTGATCGATCATCACATCACCTGCGACCAGGACGTGTACTCCGGAAAAATCATGTAAGGGTGCGCTATTTTCTGAGTTCATCACTAAAAATATTCGATTCTATGTATTTCATAACGACGCAAGTAGCTCCCGCATTTTGACTAAAAAATTGTCGTTGCTTTTGTCGTATGCTTTCCAGTTTGTCATTTGCCTCCAAAATCTCATTTAACTTATGTTCAAATTCCTTGCCTGATTTTACAGGAAATGCCGTACCCTCCTCTACCATATGAACTGCTTCAGCAAATTTGCGATATTTTGGACCAAAAAAAATTGGGATTTCATAGACGGCAGGTTCAAGTGTATTATGCAACCCCGAACCGAATCCTCCTCCAATATATGCTGCACTGGCAAACCTGTATATATATTTCAGCTGCCCGATGACATCAACCACCCAGATCCGTGGCGAACCAATTGAACCCGAGACCTTGCCTGTTTCTTCCTTGACGGATTGATCCCAAAATGCTATATGTCGTTGACTGATATCGTGGGGTGCAATGATATGGATGTCGTCAACGCGGTTTTTAATAATGTCCAGTATGACGGGGAGGTCCTGCTCCCAAACACTACCAAAAACAATCACATTATTATATTTTCGCTGTGACACTGTCAACCAATCAGGCGTGTAAGGTATTTTTGTATTTTGCAGGACACTGTCCACCCTGTTGTCACCGCTTAGAGTACATTGATTTATCCCATATCGCCTCAGTACTCTGGCGGAAGATTCCTGCTGAAGAAAAAGGTGATTCATGGATCCCAGAATTTGGCGGAAGGCACCCATTCCGGGCCAAAAAATATAATGATTTTTGCTAAAAGCACCGGATATAAGCATGGTTCTGACGCCACGCTGATGAAGAGTATCAAGCAATGTCCACCAAAACTCATATTTTACCAGAATGAATAAATCAGGTCTGACAACTGAAATCCAGCGATTAGCCTCTTTTCGCGTATCTCCCGGCAGATAACATATCAGATCTGCTCCACTCCAGTTTTTGCGAATCCTGTACCCTGAAGGTGAAAAAAAAGTCAGCAATATAATGATGTCCGGATACTGACTCCGTAGGGCTTCCAGCACAGGTTTACCCTGTTCAAATTCCCCGAGCGAAGCACAATGCATCCATACGCGTCTTCCAGATCTTGCTTTCGAGAAAAAAACAGCCATATCTGAGGCCGATTTTTTTCGTCCAATCAACATTTCCCTGATTTTTGGAGACCAGAGACTTGCCACCGGCAGCAAACGATTGATGAGGTTTGCCAATATTTGATACATGAAAATCAATATCCGGAAAATTTTGGATTAATAATAAACGCGCTCTTTTGCACTGATGTAAAACGGCAACATCCATACGGCCTTAATACCTAAACCCATATCAAGCCGAGAAGATATAGTAGGTAATCCGGTATCAAAATTAACAGCCCTGACTTCCCCTGTCCAGCCCTGAAAACATGTCAGCCCCAGCTTTATATTGATTCTGTGATTGGAACTGAGATGTGTATACATAATATCCTGAGTGAGTGTAAATCCGCGCGTAAGCCTGTCATACCCTTTTCTCAGATCTCCCCGCAGCTGTGCGACAGCATTCTGATCGTCCAGTATTCTGACCTGATGTTGCAAAATTCCTGCTCCAATTAAAACCATAATTCCGGTCCTTGACTTCTTGCTTAATGGAATCAGATATCCTCCTTGACCGGTAAATGTAAATCCACGCTGCCTTAAATATAAATCAGCAGCAAGTCCATTGTCGCCTAGAAAATAACCTTCCTTTGACCTGAACGGAGCAACCACGTCTTCTTTGACCTTGTCGCCGAACATATAAGTAAAATCTGCTCCGAACACTGCATTTCTTGAAGTTATATAATGCCCGATGACACTAAATGCAAGATTATTGCCATACCTGTCCGCCATATCACCAAAGGGCCGTAAATAACCATAACCCAGCCCACCTGAAAGAATTTGTCCGTCAACAGGTTTGTCACGACCATTTTCAGTAAACTGGGCATTCAGCTCCGAAGCAATTATAACCAGAGATAAAAATGACAACAGATATATTTTAATACAATTCATTGATGTTCTATTGATTAAAATAAATTCTGTGAACAAAGTCATTGTCTGTTTGAGGTTGGGACAAATATAAATCTGCAAATTTTACCTGCGGAAATACACCGAGGTCCTCCGTGCAGACAAAAATACTTTTAAGCACATACAATTTATGGTTCAATTCCACTTCAACTCTGTAGCCGAAATCATTTTTTATCAGGTAAAAAACCAAATCCATGTATGCCTTGAAGCAAAATCGGATCAGATTAAATTGAATTGGAGTACTTACATAGCCATATGCCAATGCTAATTGTATCGCATTCAGTTCATGGCAGTCATTTTCTGTACCTGAGGCATCAAAAGTAACCCAGCATAGTTCCATGGGCCTTTCGAGATTCAGCACCCCTCCGGCCAATTCATTTACCTTGTAGACAACAGTTGCTGTATTTTTGTTGCGCTGAATGTAAAACAATCTTTCCGACTTGTGCTCGGGCACAGGATATCCTTGCGGCCTTCCCATGTTTAGGCTCGATTCAAGGATTGTCAGCTGAACTTCCTGGTTTATCATCTTTAAAATGCATGTAAATATAACGGAGAATTATGAATTCACCTATTCTACTTTTCATGATTATGCCTGAAACAACTGGTGATCGTATACGGAAGCATAAAAACCATTGAATTGAATAAGTTCATCATGAGTTCCACTTTCCACAATCTCCCCATTATCCATAACAAGAATTTTGTCATATTCAAGCAGATTATTGGCACGATGGGTAATGACTATGGAAGTTTTCTCATGCAGTGCATCCCTGAGGTAGCCGAGAATTTTTTGTTCCGTAGTGGAGTCAACAGCAGAAAGTGCGTCATCGAGGATCACTATTTCAGGTTTCTTAATAAACGCTCTTGCAATTGCAATACGCTGCTTTTGTCCTCCGGACAATGTAACACCGCGCTCCCCTACCAATGTATCGTATCCCTGAGGCAATCTTTCAATATCCTCGTGAACTGAAGCAAATTCAGCGTATTGTTTTATGTCTTCCTGTGTAGAAGATTCCTTCCCAAAAGCAATATTTGAAGCTACTGTATCCGAAAATAAAAAAGCATCCTGGGGAACATAGCCTACCTGCTGTCTGATGATGTGAATGTTATGGTCTTTTATATCTTTTCCATCAATATAGATGTGCCCTTCCGTTGGGTCAAATATACGCAGCAGGAGATCTGCTATGGTGGATTTTCCGGAAGCTGTCCTGCCCAAAATGGCCATTTTTTGTCCGCTTTTTAGGGTAAAGGATACATTTTTCAATGCCTGGACCCCAGTATCCGGATAGGTATATGAAACGTTTTGAAAAACTATATCTCCATTGAGCTGATAATCATCATTGTTGGAAGAACCTATTTCAGAGTTTGTTTCCAGCAGTTCGTTTATTCTTTTCTGAGAGGCCTCAGCTTCCTGAACAATTGAGGCTATCCATCCAATAGACGTTACCGGCCACGTAAGCATGTTGACATATAGAATAAATTCCGCAATATTTCCGGGAGTGAGTTTGCCTGCATATACCTGATATCCTCCCATAAGTACGACAAGCAGAGTACTCACAGCTATAAGAAGCATGATCAGCGGCTGAAACCAGGCTTCTACTTTGGCAAGTTGGAGAGAACGATCCATATACACATCGCTCTCACTGGCAAAATGCCTGACAAACTGATCCTCCTTAACATATGATTTCACCACCCGAATACCAGAATAAGCCTCCTGAGCGACACTGTTCAGTTTGCTGAGCTGCTGTTGTATCGCTGTACTTTTTTCATTTATCAGCTTACTTACGTAATAAATGGATATAGATAAGAACGGAAGAGGAAGCAGTGCGTACAGCGTAAGTTCGAGATTTACCTTCACCATGGCATATATTGTCATGGCAAAAAGTGTTACCAGATTGATGCCATACAAAATCCCGGGTCCGAGGTAATTGCGCACCTTGGACACATCTTCAGAAATGCGCGCCATAATATCACCGGTCTTATTCCTGCGATAAAATCCCTGATCGAGGGTATTGAGATGCGCATAAATTTCTTTCCGTTGGTCATATTCAATGAGTCGCGACATAACGATAATTGTTTGTCTCATATAATACATCAGCACACCTTTCAATATCATAAATCCTATAACGATCAGGGAAAAATAAAGAAGTGTTTCGGAAAGTTTTTCATAAAGCAAAGTCTTGTCTCCGGCAGCGGCAGCCTTGTAGTTAATAAGTTCCTTCTGAACAATATCAAGGGCTTCGCGAATCTTTTGCGGTATCAGGATGCCAAAATAATTACTGCCTGTTACAAACAAAATCCCCAGGATAAATCTCCATTTGTAGTGGATAAAAAAGCGGTTAAGCGTAAATAGATGCTTCAAATCTTTTTATTTTATAATCATTCTACGAAGCAACATTTGCCGCCCCAATCAACTGAAATCTCAGAAAAAGCCAGATGGAATGTCTCATTATTTTTTTGAATAAAAAAATCGCAAGGTAAGGCAGGAAGTTCGTCGAAGCTTTTCCAATAAAATACTTTAACTTAACACCCTGTTTTTCCTGAACAAACATTTAGTAATGCTATAGAACAATAATTATCGGCGATGGGTTTAGAAACAAATTATACCTACAGCATAAATGCCGTTGCAAGGTAAATAGATTGAACCATGAGACCATGTTTTTGTTTGGGCAGGGAAAACGAAAGATCTTTATCGCTATGCATTATGTAGTTTTAAAATTATCTTTGTTAAAACGAACATTCAACACATCCAAAAATGAATGCCACACCCGGAAGCACACCAGACCAGGATCCAAATGCACCTGACCGAAAAAAAGACCATATCGCTCTCGCGTTTCAGTCTAAGGTAGAACATCAGGCGCTGGACAACAGGTTTTTTTACGAACCAGCATTGTTAGGTCATCCGGAAAATTTTGACGCGTTATCTCTGAGTTTTCTGGACAAGCCATTTTCGATGCCTGTTTGGGTATCCAGCATGACAGGCGGAACAGCCAAGGCTTCCATTATCAATAAAAATCTGGCAAAGGCATGCGGAGAATTTGGTCTGGGGATGGGTCTTGGCTCCTGCAGACAATTATTGTACAGCGATGAATATCTGCACGATTTTGCTGTCAGAAAACATATAGGAGATCAGCCGCTCTATGCAAATTTAGGTATTGCGCAGATTGAAAAACTGCTTGAACAGAAGGAGGAAAAAAGAATTGCAGAATTACTGAATAAGCTTGAAGCTGACGGTCTTATTATACACATCAATCCGCTACAGGAATGGTTGCAGCCGGAAGGCGACCGCTATTATCAATCCCCTGTCACCACGATAAAAAAGCTATTGGATGCCATTCCTTCCAAAGTCATTGTAAAAGAAGTCGGACAGGGAATGGGCCCCGAAAGTTTGCTGGCGCTGATGCAATTACCTGTTGAAGCAATAGATTTTGCAGCCGGTGGAGGCACTAATTTTGCCATGCTGGAAATCCTTAGATCAACAGAGTTGACCCGGGAAGTCATGTCCCCACTGGCACATATTGGTCATAGCGCGACATCTATGGTCGACATGGTCAACAACCTGCTGGAGACACATAATGCTTCAATTCAGTGCAGGCAGGTTATTATATCTGGAGGCGTACGCGATTTTCTGGACGGATATTATCTGATCAAAAAAATTAATCTACCCGCGGTGTACGGCCAGGCGTCAGGCTTTCTGAAATACGCTACAGGCGATTATACTATTCTGCAGGAATATGTCTCTGCCATCAGATCAGGTTTGGCAGCAGCAAATACCTTTTTACGCATTATTGACTAATTATTGGAAAAAACACATACAATCATTTAATTACATGGGAGAGATACAGGGATTTTCGAAATTTTCAAAAAAAGAAAAAATAGACTGGCTTATTGAAAACTACTTGCATGAAGAAGAACATTATTCAGCTGATTTTTCCCGTTTCTGGCTTCAGGGAGAAGACACACAGAAAATTTTTGATGCTTTCAGCGAAAACACTGTCAGCAATTACCTGCTCCCATATGGTCTGGCGCCAAACTTTTTAATAGACGGAAAGACCTATTGCGTCCCAATGGTAATTGAAGAGAGTTCTGTGGTAGCTGCTGCTTCCTCAGCCGCAAAATACTGGCAAACGCGGGGCGGCTTTAAAACCACTATACTGGGAACACGTAAAGTGGGACATGTATTTTTTATCTGGAAGGGAAAACTAGAACAGTTACTGCAATACCAGCATGACATTGAAAAACGCCTGAGGCATGAAACCGCCCATTTGTCTGCAAACATGGAAAAGAGAGGCGGTGGGATTGAAAAAATCGAATTCGTTGATTTGTCATTCGTACAGGATGGATTGTATCAGCTGAGAGCACATTTTGAGACATGCAACTCCATGGGGGCAAATTTTATAAATACCATTCTGGAGCAATTTGGCGATACACTCGAAAGTTATGTCATGGACCACGAAGAGTGGACAGATCAGCAGCGTGATATAGATGTCGTCATGGCTATTCTGTCCAATTATACACCGGAATGTGTTGTCAGGGCTGAAGTTTCCTGTCCGGTAAGTGATATAGGACAGTTTGAAAATAAAATGATGGGACAATCTCTTGCTGAGAAGTTTTGTCTCGCGGTCAATATCGCCCGTAATGACGTCTATCGGGCAACAACACACAATAAAGGTATATTTAACGGAATTGATGCCGTTATTATAGCCACAGGCAACGATTTTCGCGCTGTTGAAGCAGCAGGGCATGCCTATGCTGCGCGCGATGGCCAGTACAGAGGATTGAGCCGGTGTACGCTGGAAAACGGAATTTTCACCTTCTGGATTGAAATACCACTGGCTATCGGAACCATAGGAGGACTTACAGCATTGCACCCGCTTGCAAAGAAATCGCTCGATATTCTGGGAAATCCTTCTGCAGAAGAACTAATGAGTATTGTATCAAGTGTAGGTCTGGCACAGAATTTTGCAGCTGTCAAATCCCTGGTGACCACCGGAATTCAGGCTGGTCATATGAAAATGCACCTGCTTAATATTTTGAATCATTTACATGCCAGTGACCGACAGATAGCACTTGCTGAAAAATACTTTGAAAAAGAAACAATATCATTTGCTGCCGTCAGAACGTTTTTGGAAAATAATCCCGATTGATTATAAAACGCTGCGGTAGGTTTCCACATATTGTCCCGCTGCCTGATTCCACGAAAAATCCAGTTCCATTGCCCGTTGTACAGCAGCAATATATTGATCTGTATTCCTGTAAAATTCAGAAGCCCTCCAGACACCGTTCACCAGTGCGCTGAATTGCATGTGGTCTATGCGTATCCCTACCCCACCCGGCTGAGCTATATCAGTAACCGTATCGACAAGTCCGCCGACAGATCTCACAATTGGCAATGTGCCGTAACGCATAGCAAACAATTGATTCAATCCGCAAGGTTCTACGCGCGAAGGCATAAGGAGAAAATCAGCAGAAGCATAAATCTGATGGGCCAAAGCTTCGTCATATGCAAGCATAGCGCCGACATTTTCCGGATATTTCTGAGCAACATGAAAAAGTGCGCTTTCAATATCCTTTTCACCTGTGCCCAAAATAATAAAATTGGCGCTTCGATGGTGATATGTCATCCAGTTGTCGATAATTCCTGCTATAAATTCAGCCCCCTTTTCGTGGACCAGTCTACCTATAAATCCGAATAAAAGAAGGTCAGGGTTCAGATTGGCTTTTTTACAAAGTAAAATTTTATTTTCCCTTTTATAATTTAGAACATCACCGCTGTAATGGCTGCCAATCATAGGATCACGGGCAGGGTCCCATACCTCATGATCAATACCATTGAGTATTCCTCTGCATTTCCATTGCTCCTGGCGGAATAATGTTTCGAGTCCAAAGGCATGTGACATTAGTTCCTGCATATAATTGGGACTTACCGTGGTTATTCTATAAGCTACCTTTACGGCCGAAGCGAGTGGATTGATTCGATTGTTCCAGTCGAGCAGTCCGGATTTCCAGGAATCAAAATCAGGAAGCAGATACTTTTTAGTCCAGCCAAAACTTCCCTGATATCGTTCGTTGTGAATGGTAAATACGGACGGGATATGCTTCAGGGAATCAAATTCGTACGCATACTGCATCATAAATGGAATCAGCCCGGTATGATGATCATGGCAATGCATGACATCTGGCCTGTAGTCCGGATTATCCCTGAGCCACATCAGCAGGCATCTCTGAAAAGCTATCAGACGTTCGACTTCATCTCCAAAAAAGATGCCGTCGCTACCTGCATAGACGCCAAACCGATCAAATTTGCCCGGTATATGAATGGCATAAAAAGGAAATCCAAGTGGATCATCGACGTAGTAACGAACTTCAAAATGTATGGTTTCGTTGGTAAGGTGATAATGTCCGTAATGGACTACGCGGTAAGTTTTCCCTTCAAACCAGGGCATGTGGTATCCCGGCATGACGACACTTGTCAACACGTTTTGTCTAATCAGGTATTTGGGCAGTGAACCAACCACATCGGCAAGACCGCCTACCTTGGCTACAGGATAACACTCGGCACTGGCAAAAATAACCTTCATAAGTAAAGATTTACATATCAAATGTAGTCATTTCTCGTTGAGGTTTGTATTATTTACCCTGTTAAAGTGAAAATCGGTTGTTTGATGTCACAGGCTTAATATTTTTAGTTATTTTTTGTTAAAAATATTTGCAGTTATGATTTTCAGTCGTAAATTTGCACCACCAAAAAGGAAGGCCCGTTCGTCTAGCGGTTAGGACGCCAGGTTTTCATCCTGGTAGCAGGGGTTCGATTCCCCTACGGGCTGCAAAAGAGGTCAGAATTCTGACCTCTTTTTTTTTGCGCAAAATCGAACCCCTAATTCCACTATGCCCGAACCATGGAAGGTTCGGTTCCCTCATCAAAGGTGTATTCAACAC
>Ga0169931_10010070_pt1 | contig 13506 bp, 25 predicted proteins | sample Kivu_15m_20L_FD_129675 | JGI IMG/M metagenome (GOLD analysis project Ga0169931, IMG submission 129675) | Freshwater microbial communities from Lake Kivu, Western Province, Rwanda to study Microbial Dark Matter (Phase II) - Kivu_15m_20L... | ecosystem: Environmental > Aquatic > Freshwater > Lake...
CCCCAAAACCCCAAAACCCCGAGAGAGTTGTTTAGAAATAAGTATTTATATAAGAAAAGCATACACTATTATTTTCAGTCGGTGTTGAGCACGCAGCAAACACCCTGAAGCACCCAGTGAGAAATGTGCTTGTCAGTCTTCAAATCGGCTTCGAAAACCAAACCGACACCCATAGCGTTTCTTCTTGCTTGTGTAACGTATACGGGCGTTCTGATCGTTCCTCTTAACTTGAGCTTGTTAGCTTCGACGGGAACGATTTGAATGAGTGGCATTTCTTCAATCAACTCTTTCGGACGTTGATAGTCCAGGCAGTCTTTCTCGGTATTCCAACGAGCTCCTTCAATGAACATGCCCTGGATATAAGTCCCTTGTTCGATGCGTTTAGTTATTTTAGAGGGATCTCTTTCTTTGAGCACTACAGTGTACAACGTGGATTTGTCCAGCGCCCAGCCTTTGCTTCTACAAGTTGTTTGCACAAGAGCTGTCAAGTAGGACTCAGGGATGTGAAGTCCTGACAACCAGATACATTTAGGTTCTTCAATCTCATCCCAGTCTTTGTATTATTTATAGCGACGAATGAAGTGTTCAATCCAGTTCACGAGGTTTTTAAGCGATTAAGGCGCCTTTGAAAGCCATTGTGGCGGCACGAAACCGTTGAACATACAACTTGCTAGATCGTCAAGAGCTTGCGACATACCGATCTCACCGACTAGAGCTCGCTTGAGATCTTTCAGACTGCTAACAATTACGTTGAGCAAAATGTTGAATCTCTCCAACTCCTGAAGAAGCACAACTTGAGTGGGTGTTGGGACTTCGAACTTCTTCTTGATATTGAAAATATCGAACTCTTGGGGCAATTTTGATTGGATTTCGGAAGCAACCTTTGCGATGTACTCTTCACGGTTGATTCCACCTGCAGCGCCACCTTCGGATGTCTGCATTTCAAGAGTATTTTACCACAGCATTTTGACTGAGTTGCTGAAATACTATATTTCTGCGTTGGAGTGAAGGCCAAAGACACCTGGGTTCGTAAAAAGAGGTATCTTGTCGATTTCCTGTTCAATCAACTCCTTGGTTACAGCTTCTTCGGGAATAGTGTATTGGAAGTCTGATTTAGAGAAGAAGAACTTTTGATTGCTATCAAAGATGAAGTCTCCTAGGAATTCCTTAAGGTAGGTGTTGAGAACTCTACGGTCGAAATCGTCCGTGACTCTTCCGCCATACATGGCTTCGCCGATTAAATAGCGGAGTGTAGACCAAGGCAGCTCCTCTTCGTTGTTCTCGATTGCTTTCTTTAGGTAAAGACTAATCAAACTCAAACTGATTCTAAAGTCGGAGTCGTTGAAGTCGTAAGAAACGTTCCAACCGATTTTTCCAAATTTCTTTCGCTCTTGGATGGTGGCGTGGAAGAAGGAAAGGACATATACGAGTGATTTGTACTCTGGTTTTTCACAATCATTCAAAACTTCATCTGAGAGCTTCGAATAGTTCGAGCGAATGTTGGCAGCAAGACCATCTGGCGGTTCGGTTACAACCTTAAGCGAGCGCTGAAGAATGCCAAGAGGGAACTTAATTTCAGCTGTTGGATCGATGGGGTTAGTTGTTAACCAAAGTCTGAAGCCTTTATCAGGCTTGTGAAGCGATTCAATTATTGCCTCAAGCTTCTTGAGCCATGAAGTGAGCAAGTGGCAGTTCTAAAGCATAACCCAATGTCCACGAATTGCACCAGACTCGATCATTTCTTTGGCGAGATCACCCATACCTTAACCAAGAGCTAAAAATTTGAATTTAGCCATTCCAACGCCGGTGACTTCGAGAAGACGCTGAACTTCACCCTGTGGGTCGGCTCCAGGTGAGAGAATAAACACAATAGGTGTCTTTTCAGTTGAAGATTTGTAAATTTTCTCATAGTCGATTGGCGGGGATTTCACGTAGATGTCGCTCATTTTTTCAATTATGAAGCTCTTAATTGCGTTTACGCATCTATCGTTTCTGAAAACTCTACAGACGAGGAGAGCCTAAAATTTATCGAGCTTCTTGTCGTATCCACAAGGCATAGGGCTCATTTCAGGAGCCTCAAGATCAAACCAATCTTTCCAGGCATTTCCGTTGCTTTTAACAGCTTGTAAGAAACCGTCCCAAACTCCACCCATCTAGTCAAGTTTGACAGCATCTTTCCAACCATTATCAGAGACCCATTTGAATGGTTTCGGCTCGACCTCATCAAGACTAGTGTTACCTTTGAGGAAGAAATCCATTTCAAGTCGGTTCAATTAGTCATCACCGTCTAGGATCATGGTGGTCATTTGGAAAGAGAACATAAGCTTATGTCTTTCGAAGATACCCATACAGGTGAATTCGTAAACTAGTTGAGTCAGTTTATCCGTAATGAATTTGAGTCTAGCTTGAAGTACATTGTCCTTTTTAGATGTTTCTAAAGCGTTCATAAAGACAGTCATGTAGCTGTTGAGTGAGTACTCATACATATCAGAGATTGCTGAAAGACCTTGGAGAGCGAAGAAGAGGATTGCACCTCGTTTTGCAACACCCTTGTATGACTCTCTGTTTTGGTCGATGTTCTCTGAGGTGACCTTCGCCGTGATGAGCGCCTGCTCAATCTTAACTGACTTAGACTTGGCGTTATCGAGGGTCTAAATTAGGGGAACGTTATCGACGAGCGGTACGTCTGTCTCTTTGGAAAGTTCTGAGAGCAACGTATCTTCTAACTCTTTGAGTTCAGCCTTGTTTGCAGAAGTCTCAACAACAAGCTGTTTACGTTAAGTTTCTAGTTCAGGTCTTTCATATCCCACAACCTCGTTGAGTAGCTAATCGCGAAGACCGAGAAGAGTAACACTAAAGTTGATAATCATCGTCTTACCGAACACTTCTGGGGTGTAATTTGGATTTGCAATCTTCGTAGTAAGGAACATTCTAAAATCTGGGTTGTATTCCAGCTTCTGGTCACCCATGGTCAGCATTTCAACACCAGCCTCAACAACAATATTTTTTTCGAGAACTGGGTCAATCATAGGATCGAGCTCAGTATCGATGGCTTCAAAGAGGACTGATTAACCGAATTTGATGGCGATTTCAAGCCTCTTGATGTAGTCTCCCATGTTGAAAGTCAAAATGGTAAACTGTCGCTTCTTTTCTTTTTCCTTGATCCATGAAACTGCCTGCATCTAGGGATCGATACAGAGGGGCCATCTAGAAGAGAAATTAGTCAAAATACCGTTTTGAATCGAAAGTTCGTCGCTGGGAAGTCCCTCAGCCGACCAGCGAGAAACCTCTACTTCATCAGTTAAGAAAGTCTCCAGTTTGAAGTCATCGTTGTTAGGGATTTCCTTTTCTTGAAGATCCTTCTTCCACTGTCCGAAGATCATCTTCTGTCTAAGTACGAAGTTGAATGGCCCACTATAGCTGAGGAAAGAACTAGCGCTTAGACAGTCGCCAACAAGTTTTATTTTGTCTATCTTGAATTTTTCCATATCTGCAGACCAACGGACCTACTCGGAACCAAGACCAGTGATGAGTTTAGAGGCAGAGTTAAGCTTTCTAGTCATAATGTTTGACTAATCTTCTAGGTACTGTAGCTCGTCAGCCTTAACTTTCTTCTCAGCGTTTAGCACAGCCAAACTTTCGTTCAACTCTGCAAGATTCGCCTCTGTCTCTGCTAATTCTTTGTTAGCTTGGTTGAGTTATGCTCTCATAGCTTCAGCCTTCTTTCTCTTTGGTTCGACATCTTTAAAAATATCATAGCAAGAGTCAGTTGAGGCAGCCCAAACGAATAGACCACCGGCTGCCTTTGACTTTTCCAGCATTAGCTTCTTAAGGTCTTCCATCCCCATGTTGTACTCCTTTTGAAGGGTCTTGATCAACTTCTTGCCGCGATCGGCTTAGTCTGCCCTACATTTAGTTATATCGTAAGTCTTCAACTTTTCAAGCAATTTCATATCGTTAAGCATATTCAGCTTCACGTTTGCCCAATCAGCGTTGGCATCTTTGACGAAATAGTAAAATGCTACAGTAATAGCTTGCTTGATAGCGTCTGAAGGATTTGCCAAGGCCTTGACTTCAGTGATATCGTTTTGTTTAATCTAGGTAAGAGCTTACTGAGCCGCAGCGAGTGCAGGCGCAGCTGCCTCAAGATCTTTCTTAGCATCAGCTTCGGCCTCTCCGATTTCCACGGCTTGAACGTCAAGAATAGCTTTCTTATCAGTTGCAATCTTTTGTTGTTTCGTAGCGATTTCAGTCTTTCCTTGAATGTTTGCGATGAGAGCTTCAACGACGACTTTCTTTTCGGCAATAATAGCGTTCTTAACTGCGAGCTCTTCAGAAAGAATTTGTGTATCCTCTGTAGCCTTCGCAAGGGTAGTAAGACCACCCTCAAGACGTCTCACGGCAGAATCTAAACTCTTGCGTTTGTCTGCAAGGAACTTCATGTAGTTCGTGATGAAGTCAAGGTAGTTCTTGGGAGTACTAAAGTTCTTGCGCTTGTATACTGTGTCGAATTCGACCGAGTAGGTCTGAACTGATTAATGAATCATAATTATGTGATCGCAGACCGGCTTTCTCATCTCTTCATCGATTTAGACGTTCTTGAGGAAGTAGTTAGCGACGTCACGAAGTGCATCCTCTGGCCAAGGGAAAAACCAATCGATTGAAGTGTTTGAAACAAGACCAGGGAAGTTACGACATCTCAGTCTGAGAGTAGATCCAGCTGGCGACATGCAAAGAACGATATGCATGTTTTCTCTGCACCTATTGACGAAATATTACCAACGGAACTCTTTGGTTTCCGGCAATTTCTTAGCTCTCATTTCTTTGTCAAGAGGACTGATTAAGCCCTCTTTTTCTTCCTCAGGGAACAGACCCGGCACCATCCCGATTGTCAGAATGTTGTTTATTAGCTCGAGGAAACCCTCCTCAACGACGTGAGCGTCGGTAAACATAAACGTTCTTGGTTTAAGAACAACTTCTCTGTACAGGTTTTGTAAATCGACTCTGAAGTCGCCCTCCTTGTAGTTCCTGACAAGATTAATTGTCCAGCTCTGGTAACCAGCTGTGAAGGTGGCAAGTTTAGTAAGAGACTGCTTTCCGGAACCTCCATAACCTACAAGAAGACCACTACCCCTTGGGAATCTGATAATTCTGTGAATTTTAGTGAGATGGTCTAATGCGTCGTTGAACAGCACGAGGTTCATCGGCTTGTTGGTGAATCCGTAATCTTCAAGCATTCTCTCAAATTTGGCACTCACTTCTTCCCAACCACCAAGATCTTCGTACAATCGAGGATCCTCTGCTTCTTCATCAGTCGGATCTGCAAGAGCGTAGTCACCGAAAAGTACCGGACTCTTCAGCGCCTCTTCTTCGCAGTCTTTGAAATGTTATTTGATCAAACCGTCAATTATGCCAGAGTTAACTAAGTTTCTGTCGGTTTCGTTGATCAAACGATCCCCAAAAACTCTCATACACTCGTTCCTCCAAAGTCTTATCAGCTTAGCTTTAGTATTTACTTTGTCTGGTGTTGAAAGAAGTAAGCCTTCGTAAACACGAGATAGGTCTCTCAAATTGAAAATGTAATGGAACTTGACAGGCGTACGAGGAAGCTTTTCGCAGCACTGGTAATACAAATTGAGGGTGGCGTTAGTAATCTGATCAATAGCACCAATGCATTCTTCTGGGAACTCTGCAAGGTGTCTTGCTAGAATGTTAGAGTAAATCTATTGGGTTGACTTTTGACTGGGTGAGGTGATATTGAAAACGCAGTACAAACTCATGAGACGAGGATCAACTTTGTTGTTGCCACCACCTGGGGGTGACATACAGCCGACATACTGCACATCCACTATGTCTCTAAGCTCAAGGTCTCCACCTCGTTGATAGAGTTAGTTTCTTTCAACTAAGAACTTTAGGAGAGCATTAGGTGCCTGTGTACCATACTTGTCGATGATGGGCATGTTAAGATCATCTATGAAGAAAATCATCTTTTTTCCATTTGACTTTGGACCATATGATTTAAGCGACCGTTTATCGATGTTTTCTTCGATGATATCCTAGAAGTTCTTTGAGGTTGTCCTTGAACTGAAGTTGACGTTAAGGAACATATACTTTTCGGTATCCATTTGACGGAAAGCACTGAAGACTGTGACAGTTTTAGCAGTACCGGAATCTCCGCAGAACATGACGGGCTTTTTAGTCATTAAGAGGACGTTTAACAACCAGGAGTATCTTGTTGTATCAACTGTTGGCACTAGAATAGAGGAGAACTTCTTATCAGCCGGAGCTTCGTAGTGTTGCACTTTCTTTTCCCAAAGGTCAAGTGATAAAGTTTTAGTATCGATATACTGATCGTAGAGACTGCCAACTGGGAGACTGGAAGAACACTGCTGCTTCAAAAACTCATTAAACTTGTCTCGTTCTTCCTGAACGATGCATGATCCGACTGACCAAACCAGACAGAAGATATACATTTTTTCTAAGTCGACAAAGTCTTGTGGCGGATTAGCTTCAGGCTCCGGAAGAATTGCATCGATGAGCTGTGTGAGTTGGACGACTAGATTCAAGTCGGTTCTTGGTGTGATCATCTTGTAAGGTTCTAAAATTTCTTCACCTTGAATACCTTCGAAAACTCGATCCATAAGTGGAGGGATATACTTGGCAAACAACTCTTTCAGACTGTCGTGCATAGTTTCGCCATAGGCAGCAAATTTACTTCTGAGCCAGTTGGCGTAAAAAGGTCTGTATCCTAGATTCTTTGGGTCTACGTAGACCATACCACAACGAGAAATTGTAGCGGGAGAGGCATACTGCAGATCAAAAACTTCGAATAACATAGCGCAAGTCTTTTAAAGTCTAATACGATCACCGTTTGCGAGGGTGAGGATTTTGTTATCGTCCATAACAGAGTTCATGTTTTCGACCCAAACTGCGTCTACGTCACCGTCAAAGATGATCCAGCGGCGGTCGGGCTTGTCATCCTCCCCTTTGGGAGTGTTGGCCTCTTTGAAGATCTTTGAAAGAAGACCATCTGTCCAATCTCTGCTGTCGGGGTCTAAAACTCCGTAAAGCTCGTTCAACGTGATCATCTTGGGGTTGATTATGTCCATCTTAGTTGGAATTTCCGTTTCGTCCTTGAGCGCCTTGGCAAGCTAGTTTAGAATAACGGATTTTCCTGAGCCAGTGGGTCCGACAACCATAGTGGTGTGACGAGTGACCATCGTCTCGAAAAGTTGGATCATCTTGTTGACCTAATCCTCAAACTTAAGCTCTTCAGCATGCTTGAGACCTGCTGCTTCCATGTTTTCGATAATTCTTTCCTTTAGGTCTTCGTAACCAACTCGGTCAGCGCGAAGGCCAGGGAACAAGTCTTGAATCAAACCATAGAACAGAGGAACGTCATCGAAAACAAACTTCGGCATGTTCATGTCACGAAGGGCTCTCATCAGCACGATATCTTCCGGCATCTCAGCATAAGCTCTTTTTAGAGAACCAGCCATTACTAGCACAGACTTCAGGGCACGAAGCTGGAAATCATAATGGTATTGCTTTGATAGCTGCTCCTTTGCTAGTTTATAAAGTACAGTCATTTTCTTTGCAAGTACTTTAGCCTAGGTGAAACCTTCTGACATAAGCATGTTTTCGCAAATTAGGAGAAGATCTGGCTAAACCATAGTAACTGGTCTGAAAAGTGCTTTCAGATTGTCTGGCAGCTCAGAACGGCCAGCGTAGCCTGGGTTCATAGTGATGTAAATTCCAATACTCGGAATCAGTCTCATCTCATTGTCCAAGAAGTTGATCTTGGTTTTGTTCGCCAGAAGTCCGTTCTATACAGTCTTGATTTATGCAGAAACGACGGACAGCACTTCAACGTTAATGCGATTGAACTCGTCAAAGCAGCCCCAGAAACCAGTCTAGATCAGACCCGAGAAAATAATTCCCATAGCAACGAAATCGAGGGTCTCACCACAATTAGTTACAACACAGCGCAGCGCAAGAGCCTTCGCAAGATCTTTGACTGTTTCAGTCTTGCCGGTACCAGCTGGACCAGCGGGTGCACCTCCTAGTTTAAAGGTCAGAGCAGTTGTCAAAGTCATTACACAACGATCCGTAAGAGGAGTAATAACCAGTCTGCCATTTAGACCCTGATATTCGTAACAAAAGTCAAAGCTGCCCGTGCATTGTCTAATATCGATATCATCTTTCTTGTAGTCCCAGTAGAATCGAAGCTAGCTTTCCCACTCAAACTCATTCGCGCTCATGATTGAGTCTCTGACGAACGTGTCAACGATGTCTCTTGCGTGCACGTCAAGAATAATAAGAGTATTGACGCACTTTCTTAACAAGCTGTCGATGTCAGTCCTAACTAGTGCAATTAAATCGTTCAAGTCAGAGGTTTCCTTGGCAAGTTCCTGTTTCATGGCGTGTTTGTTACCCTTAGCGACTTGAGTGAAGACATCTTCGACTGAGAAGGTCCACCAAATCTAGGTACCAACCAAGGCAATCATACCAAGTTGCTGTTTGATCCATTCAATTCGTTCTTCCTTCGCGTAATTGAAGATAGCTCGTTTTGCGATTATTTGAAGAGTCTTTTTCATTTCATCGTCAACACGGCAGAGCCAGTCTTCGATTTTGCCCTCTGGTTTGACTGGAGCTTCAAACTGATACTTCTCGCTTTCATCTGAAGTCATGTGAGTAATAATTTTGTTTCCCTAACCAAATGTTAGCTCTTTGCAGTTGTCGAACAACTTTAAAAGTTGGGGCTGGATAGATTTCGGATCACTGGAACCCAGAATTTGAAGCAAGTCTTCATCGGATATGAAATAAAATCGGGGACAAATCATTTTCTTGGAGTCAAGATAGTTAGTCAAAGACTTCTGGCACCTGTCGAGTTCGAAACTAATGCCCTTTAGCTCGTCAATGCGCTTCCCACCGTCAACTTTAACACAACACTGCAGTACGTTTGGTGACTTCTGGGTGTCATTCATAATTCTTTTGTAGTTTGTATCAGTTTTGCTGAACTTCTTTGCCTCTTCTGGAAGCTGCATTCTGATATCATCTGAAGCAAAAATAGACTCAAGATACATCCATTTTCGTTGAACAATCATCCAAATATCAATGCAGTCTGACACTAAGTTTAAATCTGCCTCCCACATCGTAACCTTCGGCTTAATGCTTCGACTGTATTTGCTGGCACCGACGCTTTGGAGAAGTAAGATATTATCTTCGAGTTGCTATCTGATTTCTTCGGGCGATTTGATAGAGAATCCTCTTACATCATTACCTTTCTTGTATACAACAACTTCGAAAGAAGTGGTTTTCCAGCTCGCGTCAATTCTCGCAATATTTTCTTCATTAAGAGCTTCTTCTTTAGCTTCTTTGCAGATTTCTGTGACTTTTTCCTGGTGGAGATGAAGTTCCAGTTCAAAGACTTTAGAAAGCGTGATTGTCTTTAGGTTGATATCTCCTAGATCCTTGCCTGTCTCCTCCATAATACGCTTCCAGTGGCGCTCTTGGACAGCTGGGTGTTTAAGCTCTACAATAAATGGAATCGAAGTCTTAAAGCCCTCAATCGTCTTTTAAAGTTTATTAAACGGATGGAGACTTTCAGGTCTGACATTCATCTGAATCAGCTTCTTCTCTAGCTTTTTAACCATGACTACGAATTTTTCTGCACTGACTTAGAGATTGGAGATATCTAATTTCGACCAGGCTACAATTGAAAAGTCTTTGACTGCTTCACGATGTTCTCTGTAAATATCGTAAATGAGGTCGTAAAGTTTGTTTTTCTCAGTCATATCATTCAAGTCTGGATATGTGCTGATAGGTAAATCAAACAAGGTCTCAGAAAGTACATTCTCGTCTTTTTACACCTTGAAAGTCATGCACAAATCTTTGCTCGCTTGAAGCAGCTCAAGACCTTCATCGAGGGTCACAGCTTCAGTGCCAGGACCGTTGGCTCGGTACTGCTCATAAGCAACTGCGAGGTCTTTCTTGAATTTTTCAACGCCGTCAGTTGTGATCTGCGCATAAGTCTTCTTGTACTCACCAACCTCATAATCTTTTCGGTTTGCCATCTCAACAAGCTCAGCCCACTCGGGACCAATCCGATCGACAAGCTCCTAGTCTTCAGGTTCAACCTAGTATTTGTACATTTTGAGCACTCGGAATTATTCTTGTGCCTCAACAATCTTGAGCTCCATATCCATGGAAGTGTTCTTGATCTCAGCAATTACGTTGAGTAGAGCTTTGATAAGCTCGATACCATCCATAGGTTTCTAGAGCAAGTCCTGGTAATTTTTGATCTCTTTAACAATTGCAGAAAGTGTTTACTTGGCAATGTCAGCCAAAACTTTACCGAGGATGTTCCACCATTCGCCGACTTTATCGAGCGCATTGCTGTAAACGTCAGTGTAGTCAACGTTAACAATGCTGTTCTGATAGTGAGTTTGTTTTTGCTTGATGTTTTGTTTCTTTAGTTTTTTAAGAAGAAGAAGACGCTTTTCAATCACATATACAGAGTGACTCTTTTCTACCTACTTTTACATCTTAGTCAGCTCATTCTTATCGTAAAGCGTCTTGAAGGACTAGTTGAAGAAGCCATCAGCTTGCAAGTCAAACTTCTTTTGTATCTGCATATTTAGGGTTTGGATTTCCATTTGCAGATTGCAAATAACGGGGTTTTAGTTAAGCTCGTCATAGAAAGTGTACTTAATCGACTTTTCACTGGTGTCTTTGTCAACTGTCTCCTCAAATATTTTGCAGTAGCCGTCCCACCAACGCCCGAATTTTTTGGCAGACTGAAGGATGTTAGAACTAAACTTGTCTAGCTGAGTTTTAAGCTCTTCTACAGTAGGATGGTATGACATTTCAGGATGATTGTAGTTAGCCTTCATCATAATAAGTGGCTTTCCTCTCCACAAAGCTTTGTTTGCAGCCATAGCTCTGATGATCATTTTCGTAATGGCATTGAAAATTCTACGCTCCCAGTAGTAGTAATAAGTGCGCATTTCTTCGCAGTTCTAGGTATTAGTCTTGAACGTACACTCTTCTATGCTTCGAAGGTAAGTGTCACCAATGTTTTAATAGTCTTTGACAAGTTCGCCAATAATTTTTTCTCTATGACTATCAAAAAACTCTGAGAACTCTGTGATACCCATAATCTCCTGCTTCGAAAAATCGAAGGGTCTGACAAGAATGGCGTTCTCGATATTTTATACCTTCTTTTCGATGTTATTGGCGTGCTAGAGTACGCGGCCTTTGGTCTCTTTAAACTCATCGATACCTTTCAAGCAGTCTTTAATGTACTCGGGGATGCTCAAACTGAACCAGTTGTGATTTTGTTCACCCTTATCCATCAAACTATCAAGCTTCTTTATTTACTGTTCGAGCAACTTCTTTTCAACCGGTCTAAGATTTTGTAGAGCGCTATTGTAACCTCTTAGGAGTTGGTTAAGCTTGTCGATGTGTCGCATGTAATCTTTCTCTTGCAGTGCGATGTTAATGATGGTGTTTGGTATGTCTTTTCCGATTCTGTCGAGAAACTTAGCTTCTCTAATTATGACTTTCAGTTTGGGATTGAAGTTGACTTTGTATCTTTTGTTTTCGCCTACTCCTTCTTTTGTCAAGATGGATGTTTTGAGCATATTAATAGCTTCTGTAACATTTGAGTTTTTCCAGACGCGGAAGATCTCTGCCTCATGAACTTCAGTCAACATTTTTGCAATTCTGACGTACTGTTTAGCTGAGTCAACTCCTTCCTCGTTGTCCACAAGAATTTCAGGCTTTGTCTTAAATTTATCAATTGGAGTCTTGATACGGGTGATAATGCTGCGAGCCCATGCAATAGAGCCGGAGTTTGGAGGCATATTCTTAGGAATGGGAGGTTTATTTCGGTTCGCTTTGAAAAGTTCCTCCATTTGGCAAAGTTCGTCTTGGTAGCGTTTCAAAACGTTTTGGTACTTGCCAGCAAGTTCTTCTTCAATTTTGGGACGGGTTTTAACATTTCTGAACTTAGCCAGTAGTTCAAATGCGCCTTAACTTGAGTTGAGTTTCTTTTCGAAAGTTTGAGCAATTAGCGTGGCTGTTTCCCCTTCAAGAATCTCAACTTACTGTTGGAATGTTTAGAAAGTAGCCAGCCATTCAGTGTAGTAGTCAACGTTGTACACATCGTTTTAGAATGTTTCAAGCTTTCTGATCTACTCCTTTACACGATCAGTGATCGCGTCGATTGGTTCAGAAGAGCCTGTTACAGCTTTGAGGTCGTTGCCGAGGATAGCGAAAAACTCTTGAAGGACAACGCACGAAACATTAAAGTTTTCAAGAATGACTTTCATGTGTCTGGGTCGATTGAAAATTTCCTTGATCTTCGCAAAGTCCCATCGCTTGATTGTGACTTCACCTTCAATTGCCATCTTTGTGTCTGTGAATTTTGATTGCCACGTTTCAAGCACTTTAATGCCTTGTTCTATTATGGCTATGGAGTCGTGGGGCTTTTTCTTGAAGATTTCTGTGAGTTGAATCTGGTTGCGGACCTTTTAACAAATTTCATTCGAAATGGCCTCCAAGATGTCTTCAAACTTTTCCTCATTTTGGTTGATATGTCTAGAAATGGTCCAAATCAACTTTAGACCATTGAGAAGGCTTGGAAGGGTCTCCTCGATGGCTTTTAGATCGCCGCGACTGATGTTCTTGAATTGGCGCTCGAGAGTGGTGAGAAACTTGACGAAGTCCTTGGCTTGAGCGTGTAGTTTGGCGAACTCCTTTTACTTCTCCTTGAAGTTGGTACTTTGGTAGCTTTCACCATCACTTTTCAAATTAAGAATCTAAAAAATTTGAATAAAGCCGCCGTTTCATAATTTGAATTTCAAGCGCAAAAGAGAGCGCCAATTAAAAATCAAGCTTACATTCAAAATTCGCTTCACACTAGGCATGCTGAGCTGTTAGAAAAGCATGTTGAACTTCGCAGAGCGTTGGGACCAGAACTCCGTCTCGCCAGAGCTGGTGTCGTGCACTCTGTCTCGGGCGCGTTTTTCTTCCGTTTCGATTAGCTCCTTTATTTTTTGAGTCCATTCCTCCTAAACAAAAATAAAAGTTAACAAAGAGTTCATTTCAAATTCAGCAAGGTTCGTTGAAAATCGACAGAAAGTAAGGTTGATAACAGAGAAGAGTATGAGTCGTTGGCATAGTTTATAGGTACTTACCACTGCTGCTTAGAGTTTGGCGACTAATTCGGGCTTGCGGCCGACTTCCTCGTCAGTCATGCTGTTGGGAATTTCGGGAACATTGATGGACACATTGCCGTAGGCTTGCAGCACTGAAGTTTGGATGTGTCCTATGAACTTGCCCATGTGGTGGGTGATTTCTTTCTTATTCTCCATTGAAGGAATATAAACCTCTTTGATCATGAGGGCTAGGCCGAGCAGCCTAGTCTCAGACTCCTTGTTCTTGGCGTCTTTGTTCGACATCTGAAACAAGAGTATTTAATTAATAATAAACTTATTGGCC
>Ga0169931_10010071_pt1 | contig 13505 bp, 10 predicted proteins | sample Kivu_15m_20L_FD_129675 | JGI IMG/M metagenome (GOLD analysis project Ga0169931, IMG submission 129675) | Freshwater microbial communities from Lake Kivu, Western Province, Rwanda to study Microbial Dark Matter (Phase II) - Kivu_15m_20L... | ecosystem: Environmental > Aquatic > Freshwater > Lake...
AAAAGCACAAATTCACAAAATCACAGACATCTGCTGGCCAAGTGGCTATTACCTCGCATACAGCGATGCTGATAAACCCGGCTATAGCGGCACTGCAATTTTAAGTCGCAATCAACCCATTTACACAAAAACCCATTTTGATTTCCCTTTAGCTGATTTGGAAGGTCGCATCACCTTAAACGAGTACCCCGACATTCAAATCGCCAGCGTTTACTTCCCCTCCGGAACAAGCTCGGATCTGCGCCAAAATCTGAAAATGACTTTCTTAAATTTCGCCATGCAGTCTCTATTTAGACATGACCATCACAAGCCATTAATTTTATGTGCTGATGTCAATATTGCCCATCGAGCAATTGATCTTAAAAATGATAAAGCCAATGAATCAAACTCTGGATACCTCCCTGAGGAACGCATGTGGATGGACCAGCTGCTCTCAGGCCCATGGGTTGATATCCATCGAAAAATTGCAGGCCTGGAAGAGGTTTATACATGGTGGAGCTACCGTGCCAGAGCTCGAGAAAATAACGTAGGCTGGCGTATTGATTATCAAATCGTCAGCAGCGCCATAGCACATCTGGCACAAAAGGCTATAGTCATTAACGAGCCGATATTTTCAGATCATGCGCCCCTGATCGTCGAATATAACTTGACTTTATAATCACAATCAAACAGCATACCTGGGGAGGATTTTCATGTTCTTATTTTGGCTGTTGTCAGTTTTTTTGGCATATACTCAAGTCTGCGCAAAACTCTTACACCGAGAGCTGGTCAGTGCTCCCAATAATCCCATACCTGTTTGCATCAATAGCTCTCAAGCTGATGATGATGTCATCAGCGCGCTTGTTCCAATCATTCGCTTTAACCTTAATTTAAGTGGGCTAATCTCTGTAAAAACCAATGATTGTACCAATCAAATCAAAATATCTGGCCATCAATCCTTGCTGGGCACACGGTCCGTTGAATTGCAATTTCTTGGCACAGAGCTCAGTAAGCTGCCCACACATAAAATTCCAACCCCTATCCTTAATGATAAGCACATTATCAACCAGTATGCTAACAAAATCACACGCACTATTCATGAATACTTGACACACCATCGAGGCTGGCATGATCGCAAAATTGCATTCATTTCAACCATTAATATTGATGGTGAAAATCAATATAAATTAATGATATCCCACATTGATGGCAGTGACTCCAGAGAGCTTTTTTCAAGTCGCCGACCATTGATTAACCCAATATTTTCCCCCGACAGTCAAAAGATTGCCATCACAGAACTGGGGAAAAAAGGCACTAGCATTTATGTGAAAGAGGGCAAACACGACTGGGAAAAAATCTCAAGTGAATCTGAGCTGGGAATTGCCTCTAGCTGGTCTCCTGATAGCCAGCATCTATTAATTGTTAATTATCAAATTCACAACCCTTCGCTATTAAGTTATGACTCATTATCCGGCACCATCAAAACATTAATGCCAGGCTGGTCGCTGGATTGTGATCCTGTTTGGGCCAAAGATAATTTTATTTATCTGGCATCATCTCGCAGTGGCAGTCCCCACATTTATCGCTATGAAATCAATAAAAAATTGCTAGAGCGCATCACTTTCCAGGGTGATGGTAATTTATCCCCCAGTATCAGCAAAGACAGAAAAACCTTAGCTTATATCCAACGTATCAAAGATGAGTATGGACTTGTCATTCACCCTTTCCAAAATCCAACACAGCCCAAGAAAATCCTAAGCGCCTTATTTCTTCAAGATCCTAAAATCTCAGATGATGGCTCCTGGATTTTACTCACTGAGCGACAAGGAAGAAGAAATGTTATTGGGCTCATCGACACAGAGGGTCAAACCCACATCCACCTGATCGCTGAAGAAGGCCAATTTGATTATCCAACATGGGTGCCTGAAACATGATCAACTTCATTTTTATTTTAATCCACATTTTTCTATCTAGTGCGCAAGCCTGGGCCTTGCCTCAAACCATTAAAATTCAACTAGAGCGCCATCAGTCCCATTTAAATATGGCACAAAAAGAGCAGATCAACGATTTTTTCAAAACATACCATCATCAAAAAGTATTCATCACTGGACATTCTGAGGATGGTGGCTCAACACAGTATAACTTAATTTTAAGCTACCAAAGGGCTCAAAGTGCCCTTGAACAAATCAAGCTCAACCATGTCCCAGCAGACATGATCTTCATTCAAGGAGCAGGCTCCAACCGCAATCAAGCACCCGGCAGCCTGCTCATGAATAACCGATACATCGAAATCAATTTAATGGAGGAATCTTTATGAGTCGATATCATCAAATTTTACCAATCGCACTCTTGGCTTTTAATTTGGCCCATGGCGAGCTTGTTACTGCTGATGATCAAAGCATAGAGAGCAGACTTGATCTGATTGAAAGAAAAATAGAGGTGCTCAGCGGCCTTAATTTACTTGGAAAAATTGAGCAGCTCCAGGCAGAAATCACCACCCTTAACCGCCAAATTGATTTCCTACAAAGACCCAAATCAAATGTAGAGCTAAGCTCTGCTCAAACACAGGCAGATGAGCAACCGAGTATGCGCAAAGTCTATTCGCTGATCGCCCAACAAAATATCCCCCTGGCCAGAAGCACACTTGCCACAATGGCACAAAACCCAAACGATAATACCGACATTGCAGAGGTCCATTTCTGGCAGGGAGAGCTTGCTTATCAGCAAAAAGATACATCAGAGGCACGTCGTCATTTTAATCGGGTGATTAATAAATATCCACAGCACAACCGAGCTGCTGACTCTCTATTTAAACTTGCTGAGATTGCCAAAGAATCTGGTGAAATTGAGAATGCCAAAAAATTATTGGCCACCCTCAAAATTCAATATCCAGATTCAATCGCCAGTCAATTTACCGCTGACCCTCATTCCTAGTCTTTAAGCTTAGGCTGATCGTTAACCCCTAACAAGTTGGCGATCTCTGTCGGCAATGGGAAAATAATGGTATTGGACTTCTCATTTGCAATTGCATTGAGCGTCTGCAAGTTTCTAAGGTGCATACCATTCTTACTTGAGGAAAGCACATCAGAAGCTTCTTTGATTTTATAAGAGGCCTGTAGCTCCCCTTCTGCTGTAATCACTCTTGCACGCCTTTCCCGCTCTGCCTCTGCTTGACGAGCCATGGCTTTGACCATGGTTTCATTTAAATCAATATCTTTAATTTCAACCTGTGTTACTTTAATTCCCCAGCCGTCTGTCTCCTCATCAAGGATTTCACGCAACTTTGAATTTAATTGCTCTCGCTTGGTAAGCATCTCATCCAATTCTTGCGTTCCCAAAATCGATCTTAAAGTGGTCTGAGCCAACTGCGCTGTTGCATTGACATAATTTTCAACCTGAATCAATGCCATTTCCGGCTTTACAACACGCATATAAACCACGCCATTAACTCGAACAGACACATTGTCTCTTGAAATAATATCTTGAGTTGGCACATCCAACACCCTGGTTCTCATATCAATTCGAAACATGGTTTGAATGACTGGCACAATAATGACCAAACCCGGCCCTTTGACTTTCCAAAATCGCCCCAATAGAAACACCACAGCTCTTTGATATTCTGGGATAATATTGATACTGACTTTTAAAAACATCAGCACCAACACCACCACTATCATCGTTAGAAATGAGCCCACATCTGATCCCATTTTTAATTCTCCTCATCCTTAGTTACTTTTAACACCAAACCATCCATGCTTAAAACACGCACAGATTGGCCACTTTCAATCACCTGCTCACTATAAGCCTGCCATCGAACCCCTTGTAATATCACCTCACCTTTAAGTGCAATTCTCTGACAGCAAGTCCCTTTTGCACCAATAATATCATCAACGCCCGTCATGGCCAAACGAGCATGTGCTGTGCCCACCATTCTGGCCAATAAGAAAAACAAACCCATGAATATCAAACTAACCATCATGACCCAGACCCATGACAGGCCTTCATAAAAAAAGCTTGTCTCAAATAAAAATACACCCCCCAAAACCATGGCGATCACCGCTATGGCTCCTAAAATCCCACTGGGCACCATCAGTTCAGCAATGCTTAACACTGCCCCAACAAGAATCAATAAAAAACCAGCTTGATTAAACGGAATCACATGAAACCCATAGCTGGCTAAAATCAATGCCAACACCCCAATCACACCAGGAAAAACAGCACCAGGACTATAAAGCTCAAATAAAATGCCATAAATCCCCGCTAAGAAAAGCATATACGCCACCATTGGATGACTAATGACCGATAGTATTTGCAAATCCAAGGGCACCTCATATACTTCTACAGACTGCTTATCAAAAGCCAATACCTGGTTTTTTTGGCCAACGATGACTTTCATACCTTGCAACTGCGCCAATAAATCCGCAAGGTCCTGTGCAATCAGCTCAACAACACCTTGCTTTTTGGCTTCCTGTGCATTGATACTGATGGCATCAGTCACCGCTTTCTCAATGAATGACTCCGAACGGCCTGAGGATTTTGCCAAAGAGCGTGCAAAAGCCAAAATATCATTGGTGACTTTTTTTTGCATGACATGATCAATTTCTTTTCCATCTAAAGCCACAACTGAAGCAGCGCCAATTGTGGTATTTGGGGCCATGGCCGCAATGTGGGAACCATAAACCAAGAATGTTCCTGCACTGGCCGCCTGCGCACCTTCAGGGGCAACATATATCACCACAGGAATTAGACTGGCTTTCATTTTTGCAATCATGGCACGGGTACTTTCAGGAAAGCCCCCAGGGGTGTTAAGCTCAACCACCAATAATTTTGCACGCTTTTCAAGCGCGCTGGCCAGCGCTTTCTCAAAAATCTGCTCTCCAGCCACAGCAATCGGCTGATGAAACTTCAAGACCATAACATCTTTTGCAAACCCAACTGCAAAGAACAGCCCTAAAATTAAATACAAAATCCCATTCATAAATACCTCGTGTTTCTTTATTATACCTCAAACTCGGCAATACATGGGCAATGATCTAAAAAAAATTCGTTGCACTTGCACATTGATGTAAAAATTTGTATATTCAGAGCAATGGGTCGTTAGCTCAGCCGGTAGAGCATCGGACTTTTAATCCGCTGGTCGTGCGTTCGAGCCGCACACGACCCATTTCATATAAATTGTACAGTCTTATGATACATGTTGATCAACTAGAGTTAAAACTGAGCGAGCTTAAATCCAGGTGGTCCAAGCTCAGGGGGCATCTTTGACTGTCAATCTCTCACGACTTCTATCACCAGCATTGACACTCAACTTGCAGACCCCTCAAATTGGTCCAATCATGGCTTACAAGAAAAACTGGGCAAAGAAAGAACAATACTTGAAAAGCAGCTCAGTGAAATCAAGACCCTGGACCAATCCATCGAGGAATTAAATGAGCTTTTTGCCATGATCCAGGAACTTGATCCCTCCTCCATTAAAGAAATTGCTGATGACCTTAAAAAAACCCAAAGGCTGGTTGAACAATTTGAACTCAGCGCACTCTTCACAGAAGAAGAAGATTTCCTCAATGCTTTTATTGACATCCAATCTGGCTCAGGGGGCACAGAAGCTCAGGACTGGGCGCAAATGCTGCTTCGCATGTATACCCGTTTTTGTGAAACACAGCCGGGCATGAGCGTTAAATTAATCTCATACAGCCCAGGGGAGGTCGCTGGTATCAAAAGTGCCACTTTACATGTTCAAGCCCCCTATGCCTATGGCTATTTAAAAACAGAGTCAGGTGTTCATCGCCTGGTTAGAAAATCTCCTTTTGACAGCGGGAACCGACGCCATACTTCTTTTGCCTCTGTGTTTGTGACCCCTGAAGTTGATGAGAACATTAACATTGATATTCAACCACAGGACCTTCGCATTGACACCTACCGGTCAAGTGGCGCTGGTGGCCAACATGTTAATACCACAGATTCAGCTGTGCGTATCACCCACATTCCAACAGGAATTGTCACTCAATGCCAAAATGAACGCTCACAGCATCAAAACAAGGCCCAGGCCATGAATATGCTCCGCTCACGACTTTATCAAGAGGCATTGAATGAAAAAATGAGCCTACAAAAAGAGCTTGAGAAGGGCAAAGATAACATCACCTGGGGCCAGCAAATTCGATCCTATACCCTAGATCAATCTCGGATTAAGGATCTGCGCACGGGGATTGAGACACGTAATCCACAAGATGTTCTCAACGGCGATTTAATGTTTTTTATTGAAGCGAGCTTACATCAACTTGCCAAGGGAGGCACTGATTCATGAATGAGATTAACACACTTGACCAACACGCTGTTCGTCGCGCCAAGCTCGCAGATATCCGTCAAATCAGAAATGCCTACCCCTGTGGGCTCACTCCCAATACAGATGCCAATTCACTTTTCCAACGATATGACCCATTAGACAAAGAGGCGCTTGAAAACCAGCCGCATAAAATCTACCAGCTGGCTGGACGTATCATGCAAATGCGTGATATGGGTAAAGCCGCATTTCTACACATCCAAGACAGCAGCGGGAAGATTCAAATCTACCTCAGAAAGCAAGACCTGCCAGAGGCCGTCTTTCATGAAACTAAAACCTGGGACCTGGGAGATATTATTTTCATTGAGGGCCATGTGTTTAAAACCCAAAAAGGGGAGCTGTCCTTATACGCCAGCCATGGCCAACTTCTGGCAAAATCACTCCACCCACTGCCAGATAAATATCATGGGCTGACAGATAAAGAGGCCTGTTACCGAATGCGATACTTAGACCTAATGGTCAACCCAGAAACACAAAGCAGATTTCGTACCCGCTCGCAGATTATTCAAACCATTCGTCAAACCCTGCTTGAAGAAGGCTTCCTGGAGGTAGAAACCCCGATGATGCATACATTGGCAGGCGGTGCTGCGGCCAAACCATTTCTGACACATCACAATGCACTTGACATGCCTTTATTCATGCGCATTGCCCCTGAGCTTTTTCTCAAGCGCTTAGTGGTTGGTGGACTTGATCGTGTTTTTGAGATTAATCGCAATTTTCGCAACGAAGGCATTTCCACACGCCATAACCCTGAATTTACCATGCTTGAATTTTATCAAGCATATGCCACCTATGAAACGCTGATGACTTTTACCGAAAAAATGCTATCAAAAGTAACTTTTACCGCCACCGGCAAGTATGAAATTATCTATCAGGGCCATTGTATTAATATGCAAGGCCCTTACGAAAAACTGACCATGATTCAAGCGATTGCCAAATATAGCCGCCATAATGAGGATCAACTTGCCTCATTAAGCAATCTTCACCATGTTGCTTCTCATGAACATATTAATCTTGACCCAAGCTGGGATTATGGCCAGTGCCTACTGGCTTTATTTGAAGCCTTGGCAGAGCACAAACTGATTCAGCCGACCTTTATCACAAGCTACCCTCGCTCAATTTCACCTTTAGCCCGCAGCCAAGATAGCAACCCTGAGCTAACAGACCGGTTTGAATTTTTCATTGCCGGGCAAGAAATTGCAAATGGTTTCTCAGAGCTCAATGACCCTGATGACCAACGGCAACGATTTGAAGCTCAAGTGAATGCCAAGCAAAACGGCGATGATGAGGCCATGCCCTATGATCATGACTATGTAAGGGCATTAGAATATGGCATGGCACCTACCGCTGGTGAGGGCATCGGCATTGATCGCTTGACAATGATTCTCACAGACAGCCCTAGCATCCGAGATGTAATCCTGTTTCCGACGCTGCGTCCTAAGACCGAGTAATTCTCACACAGGCAGAGCCAAGCCCACTTGCCTGTGCCTCATCCAGCACCACAAGTGAGCCCTCAGTGGCCTGTAAAACAGTGGGAAAATCACACCCGGATCTAACCCGGTATAAATGCCGCTTACTTCGACCAAGATGGGAAATTCGCGTTATCACCTCTTGCCCTAAATAACAGCCCTTTCCCCAATCAATAAAACCATGTTCATCATAGGCAAGCATTTGCGGAGTATATTTACCTGAGGTGCTCTTGTCCAAAAACACCAGCCCTTTTTCATATTGAAACTCAACCCAATCTACTTTAGAGTCACCCTGAACCCATTCCCAATGCTCATTAAAGGAAAGTTGCTGCTCCAGTACCATCATCTTGACACTTGAGAAACGGCCATAAAACTGCAAGTGCTCAATCATCATCGATACCAGCGATTGATCAACACATACCCAACATTCAGAATCTGAGTGCACCAAAATCACTGCCAAAGCCAACACTTTACCCTGGTCATTACAAAATACATTCAATGATTGATTTCTCACCTCTGCTGTGGTGATCCCTTTTAAAAAAGATATTGATTTTTTACCCTGAACAGAAATCGCCTGCAAACTGCTTTTCATGCCTTATCTCATTTGCCATTTGAACCCACTGTATTTTTATTGCAAAATACCTAAAATATCCGGACCAATATGGCACATACACATCAAGACATTTACAACGCACATCTGACACACAGCGCAATCGATGATGATATTGCCAAAACACTGATCTGGCCCATTGTAACCACAACCCAGCCACTTGGCAACATGGCTTTCTTTGGTATACAAAATCGTAACATCGATCAAATCATTTCAGCAAAAGGCCAGGCGATCAAAATTGTTCCTAACGCCCTATACCAACAAGGGGACCCTTCTAGCATCTGTGCCAGATATGATATGCTTCCTTTTAAAAAAGAGCAATTTAATGCCATTATCATTCATCAGCTACATATGCTGGACCTGAATATAAAAAGCGTTTTCAGCACACTCATGCCCTATCTGCATCCAGGCGGGCTGTTTCTGATCAGCACCCTGCTTTATGAGCCACCGATTTTCTCAGATTTCCCTGCGCTGCATGCCATTGGTGATGCCCTGAGTCAACACGGGATCCCATCACCGATTATCGAAAAACATCGCATGACCTACACTTTTAAACACAGCCTACCTCAGCTGTATTTTCTGGCCATGGGGCTTGAGGCACCGCCTGAAGAAAGCATCACCCTTTCATGGGCCATCGCTCATGGGTGGAAAAAGCAACCTCAAGTCCGAATGCCTGAGTCCCGCAAATGATTCCAATACTGCAAAAACACGATTAATAAGCCACAAACGATCGCCAAAATAGCGATACCATTGAAGCACATACTGACAAATGTAACACCCAGCAAATATCCAACAGCATATACCAAACCTTGTCGCACCAACCAAGCAAATAAAGCCGCCCCTATCATATACCATGCAAATTCAAAAACAGCCGCCGCACTCAACGCAACCCAAGTGATTTGACTGGTATAAAGCACAAGTCCAAGCAACAAACAAATAGATGTGAAATAATGCCTAAATAATTGAAATACCATGTGCGTTGCCAATATAGCAAAACCAATACCCCCCACAAAATAAAGGACGGTCGCTGGCCACATCAACCATGGAGAATGCATCATCCCGTATGTATGACCCAGTAACCACTGATAGGGCACCCATGGCTGAAGTTGACTGATGCTGTAGATCACTATGCCATACAGTACGCCCAGTCCCACAGAAAATCCAGCATCATTAACCGCAGATTGCAGCGCCATCACCTCCCTGAAGGCATAGAATATTTCTTTGATGACAAAAGCAACAAGCATCATTAAAACTGCTGAGAATAACAGCATCATATAACCCACCAAAGAACCTGATCCCTGCTGCAGCATGGATACAATCGCCTGCTCCCTATCTGCCCAAACCATCAACCAGAGCATGCTCAGAATCAGCACATAAATGCTTTTATGATAAGGCCGGGTGATTCCTGAAAAGCGAACCATCAGCCCTAAGAACACCAACAATGCACCCAGTATCATCACTTCGCGCCATTTGAAGACAGAAAGCCAAGCTTGATTTGACAAAAAATTCCTAGCCTCTTCCTGTGAAATATGAATACCTGCACTGAATGCAGTGATTTCATCACCATCCATCTTAACAAACACCCGTAGTGTATCATCGCTGGGTGCTTTTATGCCTTGATATTCATTCACTGCCACCGTTTTACCAATCACAGATCGATTTGGATACTGCTCCAGTGTATCAGAAATCACACGCCAACTGCTTGCGCCCAATAACTGCCTTAACTTTTCATCGATACTAGCAGGCGCGCTTGCCGCATTTTGTTTGGCGGCCTCATAAGGCAAAATTATATTTTGAGCCAAAACTGTATGATTACAAACTCGTAAATTAAACCCATAATCTTTCCACTTAGGATCCAATGAAGCCGCTTTAACATCCCAGCAGCCTGCCGGCAAAAATAACGGCATCAACTTTGGCCACTGCTCAGGAAAATTTTGCTGAACATAATACCAATCATCCACATCTACCGATGAGGGGGATAATGCAAAATACCAATCATCAGGGATGTATCCTGCGACCTTCCAGTGCTCTCCAGCAACTGCCCTGGCCTCAGAAGGCTTGGTTATTTGCAACATGGATGGTGGCTGAATGAACATTAAAACCATCAACAAAATCACCCCCACTAAAAGCCACAAATAACTGGCCTTGCTCCTATTAGAAGGCTGCTGGGACATGATTAACCCATAATCAAAAAATTGAACGGGCTGATTGTAATTCAACATGACTGGTTTTTGATTTTGACCAGCACCATAAAAACAAATAAAAAGTGGCATCAATATTGTTAAAAAATAAATACCCTGCGCCCATGAGAAATCAAATGAATAATAACCAATTCCAAACCAAACCGCATCATACAGAATATGGGTCAAAATAGCCGCCATCACATCTACATAAATTGCTAAATAAGCCAGAAATATTGCAGGGATAATCAATTCAAGCACCCGTGCATAAAATGGATCTGCCGGATAATTGGCATGAGCCATCGCAAAAATTAATGCTTGTGCAATCATCACAATATTCCAAGCCATTCCCCCTTGCCGTTTGCGATATGCCAGCAAAAGACCAATTGGAATCAAGCGGAAGATCACCTCTTCAGTAAAGCCAGGATTAAATGCCTGTAAAATTGGATTAATTCCCTCAACCCAAGAAATAGATGCGTTAAGATCAACAGCATAGCTTGGAGGCAAGAAAAATCCCAGGTATTGATTTGTCACCCAATAATAAGCCATTTCATAAAGACAAAATGCCAATGTCGCCCCATATGCAATATACACAATTTGTCGATTAAACGGATTCTTATACCCCTCTATTTTTAGCCAACTTAGCAAATGAACGCGATCTGGGTAGACTTTTTTAATCAAGCTCACCGCTGCTAAAATGGGCAAAATATAGCCCACGGTAACAGATCCAAAAACTGTCAAGGCATTTTTAATAACCAATGCCCACTTTAGCTGAGTTGAAAAATAATATGCCATATTCTGGATAGAAAGCTCAGCATTGTTGATAGCAATAACGCCAAGGCTCAGACCACATAACACAGCACCACGCCATGACACAGACCAGTCAAAGCCTTCTCGTCTGAGCGCATAAAGGCCCATGAAAGCACCTGCTAATGCCAAGGCAAACATTCCAATCATTCCAATATAAGTTAATACTTGGTTACTTTGACGTACTTCATTCATCTTTATCATAAAATCATCAGGAACATGCACCTGGCGCAAAAAGCCAGTAATGTGATCCCCACTGACCACCAAAGAAATTTGCTCATAAGCCATGGCAAACAAAGGGTCTTTCTTTTGTAATCTAAAATAATGATCTTGACGCTTTTCGACTTGTTTTTTTTCATAGGATTTTATTTCCCACTGATCAATATTTAACCCCTCTTTTTTAATATGATCATAAATCATGCTCTGCGCATCTTGCTCTGACACTGGCGGAAAATAAACATTGTCCTTCACTTCGTGGGAAAACCCCAGGGGACGACCATCTAAAGTATACTCATAAATGGATTGACCACTGTCTTGATTGACCTGCACATACCAACGGTACAAATGTTTGGCATGATCATCTCTCAATGTTGTCATCGCCTCGTCAGTTTTTACATATCTGGCGTATAGCTCTAGATCACTTTGTGCACTCACCTGAGCTGAAACCTGTAACCCAGGATGAACCTGTGCCACTTGTCTTATCATCTGCTCATAACCCAGGTGAGGCGGCAGATCCAAAATGCCAAATACAGGTTTAAAATAAAGGAAACACAAAACAAGACCGGTCATTAAAAACCCGAGATTTAACATCGTTTTTTGCTTTAACATCATTTTAAAACCTCTCTTTTCCTTGGCTGCACAATAACCAAAATCAATGCACTAAGTAGCGACAATAAAACAATTGCAGCACCCAGTTTAATATCAGCTCGAGCCATTGGCAAAACCCATGATAACCAATATATCAATGGAAAGCTAGCACATGGAACAATGATACGCAGGCCATACAAACGCATCAACCGAAGCCATATTGGATATGCGACAAAGAATAACATCAATAAAGCAACTGATTGAGTCGGGGTAGCCGCATAGTAACTCAAGCCTAAAGAAAAAGTGATTATAAAACACACATGCAAGACCATACCACCCTTAACCAATACACGCCCCCAAAAAGTAAGTGCGCTCACCAGCAGCATCCAATACAACATCATCATTGATGGAAACACCCCTTGATGGGGCAAGAAAAACAACCATAATCGATCCAGCTCAATGGGAAGGTCATCTTTGGCAATGGCCAGGCCAACATACAAGATCCAAAATAAACTTCCTACCGCCCCCGAGACAGTCAAGGAAAACAAACTAAGTGGCGGATTATGCTGTTGCAAATGATATGAGCCGACAACCATTCCACTTAAAAGCAAAGCATAGACAGCAACCTGAATAATTGGAATCACTGGATTAAGCCAGCTTTGCTGATCATCCAAAACCCAGTCGAAGGTTTGAGCATTAATTACTTGCTGATAATTTACGAAAACAAAAACACCGATCAATAAAAACGACAGTATGTTAATCCCCGTTGGCTCAACCAGTTTTGCCACTCTTCGTCCAAATACATAAATTGCAATCAACAACGATGAAACCAACAAAATTTTAATCGCCGAAACACTAGAGCCCATCCGCCAAATTGACCAGTATACTTCATTCTTCATAACAGGTGGTTTAATATCCAAGTAAACACCCGCACTGCTTGAGCCATCAATATCAACCCTTGCATTTAACCCGATATCACTTGAGGCCAAATATCCAGAAATATCATACCAAAGTTGCCATCGTGGATAACCGGGTAATGCCTGCTTGAGTGTTGACATGGTTAAAGACAGCTGCCTGGGCAATAAGTTAACATTTTCACCAATGGCTGTGATTGCAATTTCTTTTGCCTCACTTTGTGCAACTGCCCGATTTATTGTATGATGCAGGGCATGAACCTGCGTCCACTGACGGTTTTGACAGATCAGTGTTTCATAAACAATGCTTTTATCCAATTGGTAAGTGAGTGTCTGCCAGCAGCCCCATTTAATAAATGCCGGAATCAATTGCTGCCATCCATTTGCATCTGCCTCCCT
>Ga0169931_10010072_pt1 | contig 13505 bp, 12 predicted proteins | sample Kivu_15m_20L_FD_129675 | JGI IMG/M metagenome (GOLD analysis project Ga0169931, IMG submission 129675) | Freshwater microbial communities from Lake Kivu, Western Province, Rwanda to study Microbial Dark Matter (Phase II) - Kivu_15m_20L... | ecosystem: Environmental > Aquatic > Freshwater > Lake...
TCAGGGTACAACCCCGAAGGCATGGAGGGCCGCGACCGCATCTTCCGGTCGCAGGACGGAGAGTCGTCGGGTCTTGGGATCAACGCACGTGCGGGCTAGCAACTCGCTGCCGATGCTGGCAAGCCCCCGAAAATTCCTGCGTTGGATGTCATTCGTCCCACGGCTCGTGCATTCCGCCAGGATACGTTCCACCTCGCGATGATCTTTTGGATACCAGACCTTAGCTGCGGATGCGGAGGTCAGTTCACACACCGGCGCAGCAACTCCATAGATGCGGCCACTCTCGAGCCAGTGGGGCAGCCAACGATGAAAGAACCACAGCATGAGCACCGAACAGTGGATACCGTCTGCATCGGGATCAAACAGGAGATGCACTCGCTCAAACGGACAAGGGTTCGGAAACGACGAGGACCCTAGCGACTCGCCCAGTGCATGCAGCAATTGAGAATAGAGTTCGTAGTTGGCAACCTTTGCTCGCGATGCCTTCCATGCATTGAGCGGCTTGCCTTGCATCGGCAAAACCGCTTGAAACGCATGGTTGCATACGCTTTCCACGGCAATCGCTGCAGATTCACCCTCGACAAGGTAGAGTTCGCGAGGCTGTTCTGCAGGATCCATGTTGATTCGTCAGACTACTCAGACTACTTCGTGTCCGAACTCCGCACACCCGTGAAATCGATTTCGCCCGCATTGGTGCCGAGCACATAATCGATCATTCCTTCGATCTTATCGCCATAGGGCCGCCCCTTGTAGTCAGCCTTGATCGTCGTCCCTTGAAAATCGGTCTCAATACCAAAGCAAAGTTGATTCTTTTCGACCTTAACGTTCTTGGCATCGATGCGAATTTCCTGGCCGGATTCATTCATCGAAGCATAACTGGCCTTCAGCGAGTCTCCATCCTTGGAGATCGTGACGACCGGTTCGAGGATGGTGCCGTTGGCATCGATTCTCATTTTCCAGGTACCAATCACATCGTCCGCTTGAACACTTCGAGTAGCTGTCCAGGGCAGATCGCGGCTTCCCTCCGCAGCCGATGCGCTCACGGATCCGGTCAATTCATCCTTGGCAATGCTTCCTTCGAACTCCAATTTCACGTCCATCCCTTGGTAGTTGAGGTTGAAGTCGAAAGTGACTTTGGATCCCGATACTTTGCCGTTCCGGATTTCGATCTTGCGGCCAGCACTGCTTTCATAAACGCCTTTGACTTCCTTGTCCTTGGTATCTTTGATGTTCGAGCCGATCTTCAATCGCACGAGATCTTTGTACTGCGTGCCATCCAAGTCGTATTCCCAACGCCATGTGCCTGACGGGTCAACGGCGCTACCCGTCCCTTCTTGGGCAAACGCATACCCCGCAGTGGTCACGAGTCCCAGACAGAAAGCCACGCAAGAAGCAAACAACGACAGAGCCGCAAGACGATTCATCGACATGATGTGAGCCTTTTATAGAAAGAGCAACGGAGAGGTTTTTCGGGATCACGATTGCCACATGGTACTAGCATACGATTCACTAGGGAAGGAATCTGATGCGAAAGTGAATTGACTGATCCGATGTCTTCACCAGCTTTTCATACCAAACAGTAAATGATGCCGCCAGCCTCGCGCTGGAACTGAGTTGCTATTGCGCGGTTAGTTCGGTAAAACCAAGCTTTTCGCCGGAAATCTGAGAGAGAAACCGATGTATCGAATCTGGGTGGATGAGCCGCCTCTGGACAGTATCCGACCGATGCTCGATGGGGTGGCGGAACTCATCGGCCCCGGAGCTCTGATCGAGCAATTGGCATCCTGCGATGCAGCCTTGGATCCAGGGGCTCCATGGACTTCGGCCCGTATGGACCAAGCTCCTCGTTTACGAGTGATCTCTCGGATCGGAGTCGGCTACGACAACATCGACATCCAGGCCGCTACGCAGCGAGGCATCGTTGTATGCTACACACCTCACGGTCCGACCCTGTCGACAGCCGAACATGCGGTCGCATTGATCTTCGCGGTTGCAAAAACGGTTGCCTACGCCGATCGCGAAGTCCGCGCGGGACGATGGCATACGCACTTCTTCTCATTGAAAGGGATGGAGTTGCGCGATCGTGTGCTCGGCTTGATCGGACTGGGGCGCATCGGAGGTCATGTCGCCATGATCATGCAAGCAGTAGGCATGCGGGTTATCGCTTTCGATCCGATGCTCTCATTCGAGAAGGGGACGCAACTGGGACTTCGAAAAGTCGATTCGCTGGACGAACTACTCTCACAAGCCGACGTGGTCTCGCTGCACGCCCCAGCAACCGCTGAAACTCGTCATTTGATCAATGCCTCTAGGCTCCAAACCATGAAGCATGGCGCGATTCTGATCAATACAGCGCGCGGTTCGCTGGTGGACGAACAAGCATTAGCCGATGCGCTTCGATCGGGTCATTTGGCGGGAGCGGGTTTGGATGTCTTTGAACGCGAACCGATCGCATCGGATCATCCACTTTTGCATTTAGAGAACGTCGTCTTGACCGATCACATCGCCAGCCACACCTGGGCCGGCCATCATCGTCTCTACGAGATGGCGGTCCATCACGCCCTGCAAGCCCTCCGCGGCGAGAAACCGGATTGCATGCTGAACGAGGTTGCTGTGCGACTCGCATAGAATGAGTCGGGATGCGCGAGAAATCCAAAGGGCAAAAATATGGACGGGCAGAAATATGAAAACGTGGAAATCAAACCTCGCGAAACAATATCCGTTTTCCGAGCTTCTTTTTGTCCTCCCATTTTTCTGCCTCTACCGAGTGATCTCTTCGATCGAGAACATAGAATCTATTTATCCCTCCCAACCTCTCCGTGAACATTCCGATGAGAACGAATCGAGTTAAGAAACTACTGAAGGAAGGCAAGCCGACGTTTGGAACTTGGCTAAGCCTTGGAGATGTCTTCGCAGCCCGCGTTTTGGCTCGCATGGGCTACGATTGGCTGACGCTGGACCTGGAACATGCACCAGTCGATTTGCATCAGGCATCCATCATCTTCGGTGCCATCGCCGATCTGGGATGCATTCCGCTCGCCCGCGTGCCTCAAGGAAGCCACGATCACATCAAACGGGTCCTCGATGCCGGTGCGTTCGGGATCGTTGTGCCGATGGTCGATACCGTCGAACAAGCGCAAACCGCCATCCGTGCGGCCAAGTATCCGCCGACGGGCAACCGCAGTCTCGGCGGTAGCCTAAGTGCGTTGAACTTCAACTGCTCGTCAGGTGAGTACTTTAAGAAAGCCAACGACGAGATCCTGGTCATCCTGCAAACCGAGAGCCCGCGTGGGATCGCGAATGCGCCGGATATTTATTCCCTCCCAGGTGTCGACGCGATCTTCGTCGGGCCGGTCGACCTGAGAGCCCAGATGCGAAGCTCCGATGGGACCGAAGCGACCGAAGACGCATTCCAAGCCGCTCTTGGGCAAGTTGTCGATATCGGCAAGAGGACCGGAACCCCGACAGGCATGCACGTCATGGACGCACAAGCCGCACGGAAGCGTGCCGACCAAGGGATGCAGTTCATCGCAATTGGTAGCGAACTGAGGATGATGACCGAGCGAGGTCGCGAACTGCTCGCACAGCTCGATCCCGATCGACTCAACAAAGATTCCATCGGCTACTAACAAGCACTAGGCAACATTTTCATGAGCACTCGCGAGCGAGTTTTTGTCACACGTCAGATTCCTTCCCCCGGAATCGAACTCCTTCGATCCCACTTCGAAGTTGATGTCTGGCCCGATCCGCTTCCTCCGAGCCGCGAGCAACTGCAGTCGCGATCCCAAGGGGTGTTTGGCTTGCTGACGCTTCTCAGCGATCCGGTCGATGCAGCGTTGATGGATGCTGCGGGTCCATCGCTGCAAGGAATTGCGAATTATGCCGTCGGCTACAACAACATCGATGTGAGAGAGGCGCACCGCCGCTCGATCGCAGTTGGCAATACCCCGGATGCCCTTACCGATGCCACCGCCGACATCGCGGTTGGTTTAGTTCTGGCGGCCGCTAGACATTTTCAGGAATCGATTCTCCAAGTTCGCGCTCTGGAATGGAAAACATGGGAACCCATGGGACTGCTCGGTCTCGACCTCAAAGGGAAGACCCTTGGCATTCTTGGAATGGGCAGAATCGGCGCTGCGGTTGCGAGAACCATGGTGGGTGGCTGGAAGATGAAATTGCTCTACACCTCGCGCACCGACAAGCCGCAAATCGATTCCGAACTCGGCGGGCGGCGAGTTCCACTCGAGGAGCTTTTATCGACCAGCGATGTCATCAGTATCCACACCGATCTCAACCCAGGCACCAAGCATTTGATCCATCGCGACACACTGTCGATCATGAAGCGCAATGCGATCTTGGTGAACACCGCTCGAGGTGGCGTGATCGACCAGGAAGCGTTGTACGAAGCCCTTCGAGCCAAAACCATCTTTGCCGCTGGCCTCGATGTGACCGACCCGGAGCCGCTACCGAGCGACAGCCGACTCCGGGAATTGCCCAACTGCACGATCTTGCCTCACATCGGCTCAGCAACCTTCGTCGCAAGAAATACCATGTCGATCATGGCAGCCAATAACCTGATCGCAACACTCCATGGCCAGAGCATGCCGCATGGAGTCCCGATTCCGAAAAACGCGGATTAAAGTTCCATCGCATATCAACTCATCTCAATTCGTTGCATGTTCCCGAAAGAATCCTGGAAACCGAAGATACTGCTCGCGTTGATGCTGATCTTGTCAGCGTCCGTGCTGCACTTGTCGTGTGCTTGGGCCCAAACTAGTGATCGAGCGGATGAAGACTCGTTATCACATAAAATCGATCGGGTCCTCTCAAAGATCTATTTCGGTCCGGAAGTGCCGCTCTCCAGCGATGCGGAATTTCATCGACGAATCTATCTGGATTTGCTCGGACGCGGTCCTTCGACCAGCGAAAGCGAAACATTCTTCCAACGCATCGAAGCCAATTCGGATGGGAGACAGAACCTACGCAATGAAGTCATCGACGACCTGTTGGAGCGAGAAGAGTTTTCGCGTTACTACGCCAAAGTGCTCGATGTCATGTTCACGGAACGGCGCGAGGTGATAGGGCCTTTAGAGTTTCGCGCTTGGCTTCGACAATGGATTCATGATCGCCGTCCGCTGAACGAATTGTGTACCGAGATCTTAGCTGCGGATGGCACGGGTGAGAGTCTCCGGCCAGCGGCTAGTTTTGTGATCAATCGGCAGGCGGAACCCAATCTGGTAACACGCGATGTGGGCCGTATCTTCTTTGGCCGAGATGTGCAGTGCGCTCAATGCCACGATCATCCGTTGATCACAGACTATGAACAATCCGAGTACTTCGGCATTCTTTCCTTCGTCAATCGGACCTATCTGTTTCAAGACGAAAAACGGGGCAACAAGCCATTCCTAGGTGAGAAAGGAGATGGATCCCTCGAATTCGCATCGGTCTTTCGTCCTGAAGCAGGTAAATCCGTCGCCCAACCGGTACTGCCGATGTCGATGGCGATGGATACCGAACCCGAATTCGCCGATGCTAGCGATGCCTACATTGTCGCACCCGAGAAGAACAAACGAGCGGTCCCGCGATACAGCCGCCGTCAACAACTTGCTGTGCTCGCAACGCATCCGGAGAATCAATCGTTCAATCGCAATCTAGCGAATCGATTGTGGGCAATCATGCTCGGCAAGGGTGTAGTCCACCCGGTCGATATGCATCACTCCGACAACCCACCTATCTCTGCGGAATTGCTCCGACTTCTCTCCGACGAATTGGTCGAGTGCAATTACGATCTGCGCGCGTTCCTCCGACAAATCGCTCGATCGGATACCTACCAGCGTTCGGTAGTGATTCCGGATCTCCGACATTGGGACGGACCACCCGGCGGGGTACTGCGATTGAACGAGGAGTTGATGCGGATCGAGATCGAACATCAGAAGCTTAAGCCTCCGCGGGACGCATTGGATTCGGAATTGGTACTCGCTGCTAAGCAACTAGAAAAAGCCCAGGCCGATGTCGGTAAGCTTCAAACCCAGGTCGATGACGCCAAAAAACAATTGCAGCAATTGACCGAACAGCGAGACAAGTCGGTTGCGAAACTGACCGAACTGAAATCCCAACAGGCAAAACAACAGCAGCGGATCGAATCATTCCAGGCCGCATCGCAAGAGGCCGAGAAAGCTGTACAACTCACACCCGAAGATCAAGAATTGGTCGCAGCCCGAACGCTGCTCGGTGCCCGATTGACCTCTGCCAGTGAAGCGAAGACTACCTTGGACAACGCAGTCCAAGAGCAACTCGAAACCATCGAGGATGCCGATTATCGCGTAGAAGACCAACGAAACCGTATCCATGCGCTGACCAATCGTCGGTTGGCCCTCGCCGAATTCGTTGTCGAAGCTCGCGGGGTCGAGCGACGTGTGCGCAAGCAGAAGCAAAGCGTCATCGATCAGCAGACCGATTGCGATCAGCAACGCATGAGGATCCAGCGGTTGCTGGAATGGATAGAACTACGCGAACAGTCCAGAGAAATGCCGAATGAGGAATCGAGAAACTCTTTAGGGTCGCTCGAGCGAGAGCTCGTCGAATCCTGGCAACGCATCTTTGCAATCCGGTCCGTGAGAAGCCTGAATCCAGAGCAGTTAACCGGTGCTACCTATGTGGCGCTGGAGTTAGATCGCCCCATTCGGACCAAGGCTCTTGCCGACTGGGACTCGCAACATCCAAACGATCCGAGCGTCCGAGATGACATCGCAAAAAGGGATTTGTTCGTGAACACTGCCCTTGCGGTCAATATGTGGGATACTGTGGAGGATCACATTGTGGAACGATTTTCTGCTCCGGCAGGCAATCCGCAAGACAGTTTCTTCGCGACCGTCGATCAGGCATTGATGATTCAGAACGACCCAAACTACCAATCATGGCTCAAAGCCAACGATGGAACATTGATCGCGCGTTTAACGGCTATCGAAGATCCTAATGTCCTGGCGGACCAGTTATACCTCAGCATTTTCTGCAGACGACCCGATGCCGACGAGGCACACATGGTAACCGACCTGTTGATACAAAACGCAACCGACCGAGCAGCTATCGTGCAGGAATTGGTGTGGGGACTGTTGGCCTCGACCGAGTTTCGGTTTTCGATGTGATGGGATGACCCCTTCCGGCAAATGGAAGATGACTATGAACCGATACAAACCATGCGGGGCTATTGACCACGGAATCGGTCGCCGACAGTTCATGGGGGAATTCCTCATGGGGATGGGGGCCATTGCGGGTACCAGTTTGTTTTCTCACCCGCTCGGGGCTACCGAAGTCACCCAACGAGGCAAGTCGGTGGTGGTCGTCTATCTCAACGGCGGAGTCAGCCAATTCGAATCCTGGGATCCGAAATCCGACTTGGAAACCGGCGGGCCGTTCAAGTCCATTCCGACTTCGGTCCCCGGGATCCACATTTCCGAGTTGTTGCCTTATACCGCACAGCAGATGCACCACATGGCCTTGATTCGGAGCATCAGCACCGATCTGGACGATCATGGCTTGGCCAACAACATTGTCCGAAGCGGACGGACGACAAGGTCTGCGACCGAATACCCAGAACTCGGATCGGTAGTTGCCAAGGGACTTGAGCGAGCCGATTTCCCACTCCCCGGCCATATCACAACGATGGTTGGAGGATCTGGGGGAAGAGCCAACAATGCCGCCTACTTGGGGCCGCAGTATGCGAGCGTCGCAATCGGCGCTGAGAAAGGAGGTGTCGTCAATACTCAATTGCCCGACGGGATGACCGTTACAGCGGACAGCCGCCGACACGATTGGCGCCGATTCGTCAATGGTCGCCATCGGAGTAAAGTCCAATCGGCCGAGATGGATGCCTACACTCAGTGTTACGAACAGGCGCTTCGGTTGATGGAAAAACGGGAGTTGTTCGATATCACGCGAGAGGAGGAATCGGTTCAAGAGGCCTACAGCAAGACCGAATTCGGCAAGCAAATGCTGCTCGCTCGGCGATTGGTGGAAGCAGAGGTGCCGTTCATCGAGATCCAACATGGCGGATGGGATTTTCATCACAACAACTTCGAGTTTCATCTCCATTATGTCGCGGATTTTGATCGACCCTTCGCACACTTCATCGGCGATCTTCATCAACGAGGCTTGCTCGAGCGGACTTTGGTCATCGTCATGACCGAATTTGGCCGCACACCGAAGATCAACGCTGGTTACGGTCGAGACCACTATCCCAAGGCATGGTCGATCGCATTAGCGGGATGCGGTATCCAGCATGGCGCGGTGATTGGCAAGACGGATCCCAAGGGAATCGAAGTCACCGATCGGAAGGTAGATCATCGGCATCTGTTCCACACCTATCTTCGAGCGGTAGGTATCGATTCATCGAGCGAGTTCGATATCGCGGGTCGAAAATTTCCGATCGCCGATCCTGCCTTTGGACCGATCAAGGAGTTGTTGGCATGACAACTAAGTTTGATCCTCGAGCCTCGCAATCGATTTCCGACTGGGAGCACAACGCGAAACTCCTTTGCTGTCGCGTCGATCCCACCGGGACCTACGTCGTTGCAGGTTCGATCGACTATACCATTCAGCGTTGGGAAATCGGGACGGGAAAGAAGACGTCACTCGCGGCGCATGACAACTGGGTGCGCACTCTGGGCTTCTCTCCCGATGGGAGTGCGCTCTATTCGGGTGCCTATGACGGACGCTGGATCGCGTGGGATATCACGAGCGCAGCGCCACAGCCGATTCGCGTCGTCCAAGCCCATGCTGGCTGGGTTCGAGGCCTGGCCGTCAGTCACGATGGCAAACAAATCGCAACATGCGGCAACGACAAACGGGTTAAGGTTTGGTCGACGGACGACGGGCAGCTTTTGCGCGAGATTGACGGGCACTCAAGTATTCCCTACTGCCTTCAATTCGTGCCGAATACCTATGACCTCGTGAGCGGCGATATCGTCGGCAATATTCATCAGTGGCGCGGCGAGGACGGGACACTCGTCCGAAGTCTCACTGCCAGCGAGATCTTTTTTCATATCGGAGACATCGCACCATTCGGCGGGATCATCCATCTTTCGTTCAGCCCCGATGGCAAGAAACTGACCGCTTCGGGACTTCACAAATGCAGCAATGCACCTGCTGGCAATCGCCGTGCGGTGGCATTGACCTTCGACTGGACTACAGGCGAAAAGCGTTCCAAACAGGAATGCCTCAAGAAGGACATCGACGCGACGATGTGGCGTGCCGTTTATCATCCTGATGGAACGATGATCGGAAATGTCGCGAAAGAAATCGGCTTCTGGAATCCAGATGTTGACGATGTATTTCATCTTATCGAAACCCCGAGCGATATCTTCGACTTGGATCTGCATCCCAATCAGATCGATCTCTATACTGCGCATTTCGACGGACATGTTCGGTGCCATCGCCTCGGAAGTTCCGCCTGAGTATGCTTCGGTCGACTGATTATTATCTCTCACCTTGCTATGATATCGCCGAGTTCCTTCGTAGTGTTTTCCATCCGCTCCCAGTGTCTCAAGGAGAATCCCAACCATGAAGCTCGGCGTATTCACAGTCATCCTTCGATCGATGCCTTTGGAGCAAGCGCTCGACTATCTCGCCGGCCTAGGGGTTCAAACGGTCGAGATTGGAGTGGGCGCGTTTTGCGGCACTGACCATTGCAACCCGGACGAACTGCTCGCCAGCGATGTCAAGGCGAAGGAGTTTCTTCATGCGATTCACTCGCGAGGTCTTCGGATCTCTTGCCTGTCCGTGCACGGCAATCCGATCCATCCCAAAGCCAACATCGCCGCTCAACATCATGCGGACTTCGAACGCGCGGTCCGTCTCGCGGCTAAGTTGGGAGTCGACGTGATTGCGACCTTCAGCGGATGCCCGGGAGGGGCACCGGGTGATTCCCAACCCAACTGGGTAACATGCCCTTGGCCGCCTGAGTATCTCGAGATTCTTGACTACCAATGGAAGGAAGTCGTTGCCCCCTACTGGACCAAGACGACTGCGTTCGCGCGACAACATGGAATCCACAAGATCGCCCTCGAAATGCACCCTGGGTTCGTCGTCTACAACCCCGAGACACTGCTGAAACTCCGTCATGTTGCAGGCCCCGAGATCGGTGCGAACTTCGATCCTTCGCACCTGATCTGGCAAGGGATCGATCCGTGCGCTGCGGTCCGTGCCCTGCAAGGAGCAATCTGGCACGTCCACGCTAAAGACACGGATATCCAAAAATGGAATTCCACGATCAATGGCGTACTCGACACCAAGCACTACAGCGACGAATTGAACCGGGCGTGGTTGTTTCGAACTGTCGGATACGGTAGCTCTCGCAAATTATGGTGCGACTTCATCTCCGCACTGCGAATGATCGGCTACGATCACGCCCTCTCGATCGAACATGAGGACAGCTTGATGACCTCGCGCGAGGGGCTTGAGAAAGCGATCCGTTTCCTGCAGTCTATACTGCTCAGCGAACCCAAGGGAGAAGTAACCTGGGCGTGATGACACTAGGGTTGAAATACAACCTTGTCGTAGACCTCGGAAGCGAGCAGTTGGCATGCGATCGCTTGGAGCGCGACTCCGCCATCCAAACCTTGGCAATTTGAAAGAAGCCAGTTTCCTTCCTCGGTGCGCGAGAAGCAATCGATCGAGTGCCGGTCCTGGGAGATGAGAACGTAATGTTGCAAGCAGGGGATGGTGCGATAGTGCTCGAATTTCTTGCCGCGATCGTACGCTTCGGTCGACTCCGAAAGGACCTCCACCAGGACGATCGGGTTGAGGAGAACCTCACCTCGTTCGGACTCCAAGCGTGGTTCTCCACACACGACCGATATGTTGGGGTATGTATACAGTCCGGTCGCTTCAATCCGAAGCTTCAAGTCGCTCGGATAAACGCGGCACGGTTTCTTTTTGAGTTGTTGCCCGAGAGTCTGAACACAGTTTCCGACGATCAGATTATGGTTGGCAGATGCACCGGTCATCGCGAACATTTCGCCCCGAAAATACTCGGACCGATGCTCCGCGTTCCTCTCGCGATGGAGATATTCCTCGGGCGTGATGTAATGTTTTGGGACGGTTGCCATATTGCAGGCTCCTGAAATCTTCGAATCCGCCTGGAACTCTTGACTGCGGGAAATCGTAACCTAGGTGAATTGTAGCCCACCTGTACGAAGAATTTTCGCTGCTCCGCCACAGATCGCTTCGAACCGGATGCTCGTGAATGCTGGTACTTCGAGCGGCGGCCTGCCGTCTCTTTGTCTCGCCGCAGACGAGATCATGCCGACTTTAGTGGAAAATTCGAGAGAAAAGCTTCTTGTCACGGCCACTTATTACTTTATCCTAACGAGAGGTCGGCATATTTCAAATTTTATCTAATTCAAGGGTCGTTCCTATGAGAGGTATTCGACGTGGATTCACGCTCGTAGAGTTGCTGGTGGTGATTGCAATCATCGGGGTCTTGGTGGGATTGCTACTTCCCGCGGTCCAAGCCGCTCGCGAAGCAGCCAGAAGGATGCAGTGTCAAAACTTCATTCGCCAAATGGGACTGGCGGCACACAATTTTGAAAGCGCGATGAAGTATTTTCCGCCACGAAGACATTCGAAGGTAATGCCGAATCCCGCAACCCAAGTGATGACGACCTACTACTCAGACGCATCTCCGCAGGTATTCTTGCTGAGTTACGTTGAACAAAGCAGCCTGAACAATCTTTGGAACTTGGACTACAACGTCAATAGCGACGCACCTCTCAATGCGAGCATTCCGGCGAGAACCGGGGCTAATGCGCAGGCTAGAATTACTCAGGTTCCTATGTATTTGTGCCCGTCTGACCCGTCGATCACAAAGCAACCGGTCGGCGGTGGCGAAGCTGGTAGATCGAATTACATGATTTCGACGGGTGCAAACGCAGATTTCCGGGGAGGCCAACCCGGTGACGGAATCTTCTGCATGCCCAACCCGATTGCGGGGCAGCCTCTGAAAGGCCCCAGGCACTCAGCCATTACTGATGGAACCAGCAACACAGCCATGTTTGGCGAGATCAAGCGAGGTAATTTCCATAACAGTCAAACTGGCATGTTCGATCACACAACGAGCATGTTCAATGGAGTTGCTTACACGACCCCAGCTGAATTGTCCGACGGGAGAAACTTGCCTCTCTGCAACCCAGGGCCGAACGGATCAATTTACTTCCGATATGGCGGTTTGCAGTACTACCGTGGATCCATCAGCCCGACCATCGCGTACTCACATACTTTACCACCGAACTGGAATCGCCAAACAACAAACATAGCCCAACAACGATTTGGGTGCGGCAACACCAGTTTTGCACAGGGCCACCTTCCGGCAGCGAGCTACCACACAGGTGGCGTGAATATCTGCATGGCGGACGGCTCTACTCGCCTTTTTTCGGACACCATTAACTTCACCACATGGCAAGCTCTCGGCAGTCGTGCTGGTGGTGAAGTCGTTTCGGATGTGGAGTAATCGATGAAACGGTTTTCTTTCCTCTTCTATTCCGTCATCGGGCTGTACGCTATTTCAGGCTGTGAGTCATCCCAGAAAGGGGTACCACAAATGCCCCCGGAAGCATCTCCTGCATTGACCGAAACACACGCCATGATCATGCAAGCTTCATACGGTGACATGCCGTTAAATAGCTTGAACGATATTGATAACTACGCTGGACAGTTTGACACAGCGATCAGTGCGATCAAGTCGGGTGAAATCAAGGTGATTTGGGGTAAGCAGGTCTTGGATACTGTCGAGTCACCTAAGGTGATTGCCTATGAGTCCAAGGCCGAATCTGGCGAGGGCTATGCGATCAAAGAAGACGGAAAAGTGCATAAGATTACTTCGGCAGACATACCGAAGTAGCGAAACACTCCATTGAAAAGACAGGTGCGTGTATTTTGTCCGCGTCCACCTGGAAACTCGCGCGTCGCAGCTAATGTATGCACGGGTCCAAGTGCCCGTCGATTGTTCTTTGTACGGTCCTCGTTTCGATGGGGATCGTCTCCTTCGGACACCAATCGCGACCAGAAGGAGAGCGCTTCGCGTTCTCCATCGAAAAACCTCTGGACGTGCCACCCAACACCTCGTCAAGCAACATTTGATCGTTGCCCCACGCGGACGAGTCCCGTGGCGATCTTTGCCAACTTTGGTGCATGTATATGTTTAATTTTCATGCTGGGCTTCTCTCTGTCAGCGTCGCATTAGTGCTTATCAGCGATTCGAGGCTAGAATGCCGATCCGATTAGAAACTCGGCCTACATATTTCGGGAACAACATGAAAGCACTTGCCTTGTTCATCGCATGGATATTCGTCGGACTCTTCGGAACCTTCTGCATGGCTCAGTCCCATTCGGAGCCTACCCGCATCGAAGTCCTTCAACCGCTGCGTCATCAGGTCTTCCAGCGCCGCTTTGACATCCCGCAACTGAGCCACTCTCATCATCCCAGCGGCCCCGTGAAGGGCTTTGCCGAA
>Ga0169931_10010073_pt1 | contig 13505 bp, 12 predicted proteins | sample Kivu_15m_20L_FD_129675 | JGI IMG/M metagenome (GOLD analysis project Ga0169931, IMG submission 129675) | Freshwater microbial communities from Lake Kivu, Western Province, Rwanda to study Microbial Dark Matter (Phase II) - Kivu_15m_20L... | ecosystem: Environmental > Aquatic > Freshwater > Lake...
CGCCGGCCTCACGGTCCGACGCTCTGCGGTTCGCTTCGCTCGCTGTGACCAGCTCACGGGTGGACTCTCACCTCCAAGATCGCGCCCATGCCGGGCGCACAAAGATCGGCGCCCCGAAAGGGGCGCCGCAGTATCTTGAGCGATTGGTCAGACAGTTCATCGGCCTTCGGCCGATGAACGTATGAATTATTCGCACCCCGAAGGGTGCGAATTTCGCTCATAGATGTCTGATTCTACGACTGATTTTCAGTCGAATCCGACGGCGTCGAACGTAATCGCCGGAAAGAGCAGGCTCAGGAACGCAAAGGGGTCGAGGCTGTCGGGCACGGTCTCGCCGACGCCGCGCAGCGCAAACTTCGGCATGCCCGGCGGCGCCGCCGACTCCGACATGAGCAGCTCAGACCAGAAGTGCCGCCACTGTGGCGACGTCGAGCAGTCCGAGTCAGTCACCCCCTCGTAGCACGTGGGGCTCACGTCGTAGACAGACTTGTACCCAATGAGGAGAGAGCCCGTGACGATCGGCGTGTGCGCGGGGGCGGTTGGGCGTTCGAGGAAGCGGACGGCGCGCTCGGCGCCAAACACTGCTTTCTGCTCCGGCTGTCGCGACATGAAGCGGCCAGTCATGATGCTGGCGTTGTAGACCGTGGCCACGTTGACGCTTGGCAGGCTCACTCCCTCTGCCGCGAAGTCGTTGGTATTCGGATCGGTCCAGCTTGAGGACAAGAGGGTCACTGTGTCGCCGGCGAAGAAGAGGCTCGGCGTGTTGTTGCCGAGGATCGGCCCGGTGATCGCGAGGCCCGGCGCGTGGATGAGCGAGCCGTTGGGCGCGCCGCGGTCGATGTCGCCGAGCACATAGAGAGGCAGATGCGTCGCGATGGTGATGCGGTGTGTCTCGGGGAGGATGTCGCCGTTGAAGACGCGTACGGCGTTGATGCGGCGGTCTTTGGCGCGCGCGCAGTTGTTTGGATCCGCCGAATCACTGGTCTTATCGCACATCGGATATGGCACCGGGTCGACGTCGGTCGGTGCTTCAGGCAGCGGCGCGGGGCGAGGGAGCGTGCGCGAGCCTGTCCAAGTCGAGCCGACCCACACGATCAGGCGCTTCGGATCGATATCCGCCTCGCTCAGGCGCGCGCCGAGCTCACCGGAGTCCTCGTCGTCGGCCTCGATCGCGTTGATGAGCGCCTTGAGGTCGATGTTGATCGGCGCGACGCGACCGCCGTTGGCGGCGCCGAACAGACGACGGTGGCGATCAATGAAGCCGAGCTTGGCCGCGGCGCGCGCCTTGTCGACGTCGTCGCTGCCTACACCGAAGGCAGGATCCCAGCGGTTCGACGCTGTGCGCTTGAGGTGACCGTATGACACCACCGGACGTGTGGCCTCAGCGAACGTGCCGCCTGCGGGCCCGAAGTACGAGTAGCGGGTCGGCATGGGCGTCGGCATGTCAGGCACGTCCGTTTGACCGATCTGCCGGCGCGCCGTCGAGCCGAGGATCTCGTACTCCTCGCTCGACGTGGCCTCTTCGACCTCAAAGGCGCCGGGGTGATCAGACCAGATGAGCTTGCCCGGCCAGTCCGTGCCGTCATTCACGTACCAAGCACCGTCGAGGATCCGGACATGCGCAAGGTGGGCAAGGCGCCCGTTTTGGGCAGGGTCTTCGCCGGACCTCGGTGGTTCGACGAGGTAGCGCATGCTGGCCTGGTTCGAGAGCTCGGGGTCGTCGGCGGTGACGTCGTCGAGGAACGCACCACGCGGCACGCCCACGGTCGACGTTTGGAACTTGAGCTCCGAGGTACCGCGCTCTCCGTCGGCCAAGACCTCCGCCACGGTGGCGGCGGCGCCATTGGCGAGCGAATCAACGCAGGGGCCGCTTTCGCCGCAGACCGTGAGGCTCGTAGCGCCGCACCCAGGCGTCATCGTGCCCGTCACAGTGGTGCGAGGCAGCGCGTACTCACCCACCAAGAGGTTGCCGTTGACGTGGTAGCGGCCGCGGCGACTGACGTCGTTTGTCTCCCACGTATCAGGGCAGATGTGCAGCGACTCCGTCGAGAACAAAGCCAGCTCTGAGAACGGCACGCTAACGGTATCGATGGTCGCCGAGGTCCGACACGTCGAGCCGCCTTCGCGGCGGAGCCCGAGAACGTACGAGAACGTCCGGCGCTGGCCATTCAAGCCCCGGTAGCGCCCGAGGGCGACCTGGCCGTACGCGGTGTTTGCGGCAACGTCAGTGTAGACGAACTCGTCGACGACGTACTCCTGGCGCAGCTCATCGAGCAGCAACGAGAGGCCCACCGGCGGGCCGTCCTCGGCGCCCGCGCCGGCCCCCGACGCCGCTGCGACGTCTTCCGCAAGCTTTTGCTCGACGACCGCCTTCAGCTCGTCCTCGTCGGAGAAGTGAGAGTTCGACAGCACATCGACGGTGGTGCGCGAGATGATGCGCCCAACGCCGTCGCAGACGTAATACGCCTCGCGGTTGAGGCGATTGCGCGCCGAGTTCTTCTCGGCGGAAGCGAGGTAGGTGAGCAGTGTGCCGATGCCGATCGCGAGGATCAGCGAGATCGTCATCACCAAGACAAGCGCGTAGCCGCGGGTGCGTCGCATCGTCTTTCTCCGTTCACTCGAGCAAGTTCAAGCTGCGAAACGCCGCCTTTGAGGTGAGCGCACGCAGGTGGAGGGCTGTGCCGATCTCTGGCGGAGCGCCGGGGAGCTGGGCCTCGGACGTGTAGTTCGGGTCGTTGACCTTGATGGCCGCCATGACGCCAATGTGAATCATTCGCAGACGACGCGGGTCATCCACCGAGGCCGCGGTCGGCCGCGCGAAGTCCGTGAATTCGTCGCCGCGCTCGATGGGGCTCTTGTTGCCGGCGTAGTCGTCGTCGTCGCCGTCAATGCTCTCCTCGAGCTCACCGTCGTCGTTGCGGTCGTAGCCGAGGGCAACCTGCAGGTCCATGATGTTTGGCGAGACGGCAAAGTTGTCGTCGGCGGCGTCGACCGTGAGCACGTCGTTCTCGCCAGCGTTGCGGTCAGAGAAGACGAACAGGCCGAGATCTTCGAACTTGCCGTCACACGAGCCGGGGGTGCCGGAGGTGCAGCCGATGTACGCCGTGGCGACCGTGATCGGCATGGCGTTCGCCTGGAATACGCCGTCGAAGACGGCGTCGGCTGGGCGCCCGTCTTCGCAGTGCTCGGGCGCGCTGCCGCTCGAGCCGGCGACGCAGCTCGAGGACAGCGGTCGCACTTGTCCACTCGTGAGAATCGGAAACACGCAGGTTTCTGCGTTGCCCTCGGTTGAGTACGTGACGGCGCGAAACTGCTCGATCGAGGTGCCACCAGCGCCGGTCGAACTGAGCATGAGGTGCGTATTCCGCAGCGCGGACGGCGCGATCGGCGATGATTGTCCGACGCGAAAGAGGTTGCAGCACGCCTGGGTGCCGAGGTGGGGGAGCTTCTTAAATTTCACTTTGTCGTCGATGAGGGATTCGATTGTGCAGCTCTCAAAGACGGCGCGTTCATCGATGAACGCGAAAGTTATGCGGTCGCCGCGCACGCACGGCAGGCCTTGGTCTGGAATGCACTCCGGGTCCTGCTCGACGGCGATCGCCTGCCACGGGCGCAGCGTCGCGCCGCCGATGCGCTGCAGTTCGCGAATGAGGTACTGCAAGACGACCTTCGCGGTGTCGTCGGCGGTAGCGGACCGCTCGATGCGCACACGCTGCTTGTTGAAGATGACGAACGCTGAGAGACCTGCGGTCGTCAGGATGCTCGCCATGACGGAGGCGACGGCGACCTCAATGAGCGTGTAGGCGCGCGAGCGAGGCGTCATCTCACTCCCGGAACGTGAAGAATTGAACGTTGTGCGTGCGGTTGCCGGTCCAGCTGATGTCGACGACGATTTCCTTGACGCCCGGCGAGAACGAGAAGGGCGAGACCTGCCAGTCGAGCTTGAACTTCCCTTGCGACGCGGTGGCGACCCGCCGCCCGCTTGCGTCGTAGTGCCTCGTCACGTGCGAGTCATTTAAAGCCAACAAGGGGCTCGACTGCGGCAGGATGCTCACCTGCTCGAGAAAGGCCTCGCCAATCGTGGTCGCGATCGCCATGTCACGCTGGTGAGCGAACGAGGCCGAGACCATGTTGTAGACGCCGGCCGTTGATGCGAGCCCCATGATAAGGATCGAGGAGGCAAACATCGCCTCCAGCAACGTGAACGCTCGGCTGCGGCGCGTCGTCGTCATTGCAGGTAGACCGGGCTGATTGTTTGCGATGCGATGTTTTTCACCGAGACCGCCGACGCGCAGCCGCCGTGGAGCGCGGACAGCGACGTGCCGAGCCACTTCATCGTGCCGGCCGGAAACACCTTCACCTCGGCAACCGGGTCGGTTCCACCAGGGGCGTTGGCAGGGACGAAGTCGAGCGTGAGCGGGATCTGTGAGTCGGTGCTGCCATCCTCAACGAAGCAGACCGGGTCGCCCCGCGCCTCGAGCGTGGGCAGCTCGATGCGCTGTTCGATCACGAATCCGGTACACCCGATGACGGCCTCGTTGACGTCACGGATGGCCGTCGCCGTGCCGACGACGAGGCCGTTGCCGACGGGGTCCGGCATCACGTAGCGGGGTCTGCGGGCCTCAAGCGCCCGCGCTCGCTCCTCGCGCAGCGTGAGGTTTGCCTGGGCAAGCGCAGCATTGCGTCGCTGAACGCCGACCATGTCCACCATCGACGCGACACCGAGGCCCATCGCGACACCGATGAGCGCAACGACCACGGCAAGCTCCGCTAGCGTGAATGCGCGTGCCAGACGCCTCTGCATGATGTGCCTCCGGTGAGTCGTGAGCGTACCCCACGGTTGAGATCTCTGCACGTGGCCGCGACGTGTCGGAGAATTGTCCACAGATTCGTCTAATTGCGACGCGCGAGCCCGTCGGCGCTATGCTGCTCCGGCTCGTCGGATCGTCGACGCGCTGGAGGCGATGTGTCGAGCTGGGTGAATGACGAGGGCACAACATATGGCGTGCTTGCCAGCGCCGCCCCACTGACGTCGGCATCAACCGCGGGCGAGGCAGCTCGTGCCTGAGCCGCAGACGCTGTTTGTGCGCTTCACGCGCCAAGATGGCCTCGTGCAGCAGGCCCTTGTCGAGGCGGGCAAGCAGCTGCTGATCGGCCGTGACGTCGTCTGCGATATCCGGCTCGATGGTCGGAAGGTCTCGCGCCGACACCTGCGCCTCGAGAGCCGCAGTGACGGTATCGTCGTCGTCGCCGATGCCGGCAGCCACAACGGCACGTTCGTCAACGGCGCACGCGTCGACGAGGTCGGCGTGTCTGTTTCGCATGGCGACCTCGTCACGGCCGGCGAATGGGAGGGACGGGTCGTGCTCAGTGCGAGCCGACGCCCGTCAGGTCCGCCCGGCATGATGCCGGCGGTCGCCGTCACGCCCGAGAACTTCGACGGCAGCACCGACCCGTCGTTCCGTCGTCAGGGCGGTGCGGCCCGCGCGCCGGCGCACGCCCCGCCTCCTCGTGTGGCGCAGGCACCGCAGCCGACACCAGCACCCACGCAGGCCCCGACGGCGCCAGCGAATCGGCCGACGACGATGGTGCTGCCGATGAGCATGCGCATCGCCGAGCAGGTCGGCGGCCTGAGCCCCACAGCCAATCAGGACTGGGGCTGGGAAGACGCTCCGGTCTCCGCGTCGCCGGAAGCGACGCGCATCGCGCGCGTCGACGAGAATCCAATCGTCAAACGCTTCGCGGAGACGTCGACGCAGCTGGACTTCCGGGGGTTGTCAGACCTGCCGCAGCTCGAAGGCAACACGGCGGCGACATCGCTCGGCATGAAGGCGCCGGCGCAGGCTCTTGACGGGATAGCGCTGCGTCTCGTGTTCAAAGTGACGGAAGCCCTGCAGTCCACAGACTCGATGGACGACTTCCTCCGCCAGATGTGCGAGCAGCTCGCCGCGGCTGCGCGCGCCAAGGGTGTCGTCGTCCTGCTCCCCGACGAGGCCGGCCAGCTCGCGCCTCGCGTGATGAAGCAGCGTCGCGCCGAAGAGAAGATCCAGCTCTCGCGCACGGTCATCGACTACGTCGTGACCAACAAGGCGGCGCTGACGACGGAAGACGCGTCTGCTGACGAGCGCTTCGCGCGTGGTGAGAGCGTGCTGCGCTTCGACCTCAAAGCAGTGCTGTGCGTGCCGCTCGTGAAGCGCAACCACGACGGCAGCCCTGGCGACGTCATCGGTGTGCTGTACCTGACGCGCGACCTTCCGTTCACGAACACGGAGCGCGATCTCGTGGCCGCTCTCGCCCACCTGATCGCCATGGGACTCGAGCGGACGCGCCTCCGCGAGCAGTTCGCCGCCGCCGAGCGCACGCGTCGAAGCCTTGAGCGTTTCCACGCCCCCGACGTCGTGCGTCGACTCATGATGGAGTCGAGCCAAGGCGTGCACCGCGACGGTCTGTTCCTCGAGCCGCTCACGGCGACGGTGCTCTTCTGTGACCTCGCCGGCTTCACGACGTTCTGCGAACACCATGAGCCGGAGCAGGTCGGCACGCTGCTCAACAGCTACCTCGGCACGATGACAGAGACTGTGTTCGCCCACGGCGGCACCGTCGACAAGTTCATCGGCGACGCCGTCATGTGCATCTTCGGCGCGCCGTTCTCGTCACCCGACGACGCCCTGCGCGGCGTGCGCTGTGCGATCGACATGCGCCGGAACTTCCGCGCCCTCGTTCGTTCTGGCTCCGTCGGCCAAGACGCCACCAAGCTCGACGTGCACATCGGCGTCAACACCGGCCAGGTCGTCGCTGGCACCGTCGGTTCGCCGCGCCGAATGGAGTACACGGCCCTCGGCGACACCGTGAACACGGCCGCGCGCCTCGAGGGCGTCGCCAAGACGGGCCAGATCGTCGTTGGCCCGGCGACGGCAGCGCTCGTCCGCGACCACGTCGTCCTGCGGCCCATGGGGGCTCATCAGCTCAAAGGCAAGGGCGTTGGCGTCGAGCTGTTCGAAGTGCCCGACGACGGGGGGTAGGCGTGCGACCACCGATCTGCGCCATCTGCCACGCGCGCTTCGGCCCTGATGAAGGGGGCCTGGTCAGCTTCGTCCTCGACGACGCCGCGCGTGCCTGGCACGAGCGTCGCCGCACGGAGCCCGGCTTCGTTGGGCACCCGCCCGAACAAGAGTGGTTCTGCGGCGAGCACGTCGCCGCGGCCAGGGCGCTGGCGAACAAGACCCGCGCCGAAGCGCTCCGCTCACTGCGCGCGGGCTGAGGCTGCTGCAGCCGCGTGGTCGGCAGCGGTCGGGATCTTCGTCCGCGACGACGTGTCGATCGCGACGATGATGACGCCGGTCAGCGTCGCGATGATCACCACCGTGACATTGATGGGGGCTTCAGACCGCCTGAAGAACTCTCTGGTCGACTGGACCCGATCGCTCATTGTCGCGGGGTAGCCACCGCCACCGTCCTCGTCGACTGTGCGCTTTCGCGCTGTGGCGGGTCGCCGCTCTCGCAGCGGCGCCTTATGCGAGCACGTCGTGGAGCACGAGCTCTTGGCCGCGGCCGGGCCCGACGCCAACGATGCTCAAACGAACGCCGAGGCGCTCGGCGACGAACTGCAGGTAGCGCTTGGCCTCCACAGGCAGAGCGTCGAGCGAGTCGATGCGGTCTGGGACGGCGCCGAAACCCGGCATCGTCTGGTAGACGGGGACCACGCGTTGCAGAGCGGTCACGTCGTGGGGGAACGTTCGCAGCGGCGCGCCGTCGAGCTCGTAGCCGACGCAGACCTCGACGTCGCCGAAGCCGGCGAGCACGTCGAGCTTGGTGATGGCGAGGTCGGTGATGCCGTTGATGCGGCAGGCGTAGCGCAAGGCCACGAGGTCGAGCCAACCAGTGCGCCGCGGCCGACCCGTCGTCGCGCCGAACTCGCCGCCGCGCTGGCGGAGCTCTTCACCGCGCGCGTCGTTGAGCTCGGTTGGAAATGGGCCCTCGCCGACGCGCGTCGAGTAGGCCTTCAACACGCCGAGGACACGGCCGAGGTGGTGGGGCCCGACGCCCGTGCCCGTCGACGCATGGGCGGCGAGGCAGTTGGACGACGTGACGTAGGGATACGTGCCGTGGTCGAGATCGAGCAGGGCGCCTTGCGCGCCTTCGAAGAGGACGCGCTTGCCGCGCTCGATCGCCTCGGCGATGCGCGCGCCGCAGTCGGCGATGCACGGCGCGAGCTTCTGCCCTTGCTCCTGCAGACGCGTGATCATCTGCTCGAGCTCGGCGCCCGTGTAGACCTCGGCGTCGAGGGCATCGAGCACGCTGTTGGCGTACATGACGCCGCTGCGGACGGCGTCAGCGATGCGGCCGGGGTGAGCGAGGTCGTGCACGCGCAGGCCGCGACGGGCAGCCTTGTCCTCGTAGGCGGGGCCGATGCCGCGGCCCGTCGTGCCGATCTTGCCGGCGCCAGCGGCCGCTTCGCGCGCTTTGTCCACCCGCTTGTGGAACGGGAGGATCACGTGCGCCTGGTCTGACAGCAACAGGCGATCGGGCTTCTTGAGGTCGATCAGGCCGCGGGCTTGGAGCATCTCGAGCTCCTGCAACAGCACCTCGGGGTCGACGACGCACCCCGAGCCGATCACGCAGAGCTTTTCTTTGTGCAGCACGCCTGACGGCACGAGGTGCAGCACGGTGCGAATGCCGTCGACAATCACGGTGTGGCCGGCGTTGTTGCCGCCATGGAAGCGCACGACGACGTCAGCCTGCTCGCTCAAGCGGTCGACGATCCGGCCCTTGCCCTCGTCACCCCACTGCGCCCCGATGCACACCACGTTGCCCATCGCTGCCTCCACGCCCGTCGCGACGGGCTGTCTTCGTCTGGCAGAGAGGCACGGCGCCACAAGGGGGCAAACCGTGACCCCTTGAAACGTCGCCTCGCAATCGCCATGAGATGCTCATGACGACGTCAGCGACCGCTCCGCGCCGGATGGAGCTCCAAAAGACCTGGCATTTCGAGTCGGCCAGACACCTCACGGGCATCCCCGCCGACCACCGCTGCGCGCGCGTGCACGGCTCAAGCTTCACGGTCGAGGTCACGGTCACGGCGCCGCTCGATCCGGTCACCGGCTGGTGCGTCGACTTCGACGACATGGAGCAGGCCTGGCGCCGCATCTACGAGGTGCTCGATCATCGCTTGCTTAACGAGGTCGAAGGGCTGTCGAACCCGACGACCGAGCACATCGCCGTGTGGATCCTTGAGCGCCTCCGCTTCGGGGGTGCCACGCTGACCAAGGTCAGCGTCGCCGAGCTGCCGACGGCAAAGGTCACTGTGTTCGCCTGACATGCTCGCCGCCGCCCGCGCCCTGCCCCCAGCTGCCGACGTCGATGACGACGTCAAGGCCCTGCTGCGCCGCGTGCGCCAGGTCGAGCTGCGCGCGAAGAAGACCGTCAGCGCAGCGACCTCTGGCGCATGGCACTCGCGCTTCAAGGGGCGCGGCATGTCGTTCTCCGAGAGCCGCGCGTTCGCCGACGGCGACGACCCACGCCACGTCGACTGGCTCGCCACCGCCCGCACTGGCGACCTCTTCGTCAAGCAGTTCGTCGAAGAGCGCGAGCTCAGCGTGCTGCTCGTGGTCGACCTCTCTGCCTCGATGACGACGGGCTCGCGCGCCGCGCTCCGGCGCCACCTCGCCGCCGAGTGCTGTGCGGTGCTCGCTCTGTCGGCGGCGAAGAACCACGACAAGGTCGGACTCGTTGGGTTCACGACGACAACGGAGCGCCTCGTTCGGCCAAACAAGGGCCGAGCACACGTCTTGCGCATCATCCGCGACGTCCTCGCCTTGCAGCCGGCCGAGAGGCGGACGTCGCTGGAGCCGGCGCTGGAGGCTGCGTCGCACCTGGCCCGGCAGCGCTCGATCGTCGTCGTCGTGAGCGACCTCATCGGCCTGACGATCCCCGTCGATCGCCTGCGGGCCCTCGCCGCGCGCCATGACGTCTACGCGGTGCAGATCACCGATCCACTGGATCGCGCCCTGCCCGACGTCGGCTTGCTGAGCGTGACTGACCCTGAGACGGGTGCGGTCGCGCTGACTGACACGAGCGACGCGCGCGTTCGGCGAGCGTATGCGGCGCGAGCGCAGTCGGCACAAGACGCGCGCACGGCCGCGCTGAAGAAGGCGGGCGTCGCCCACGCGGAGGTCGTGCTCGGCGACGACGACAGCCTCGTCCCCCTCTTGCGGCTCCTGCGCCGTCGCCGGAGGGCACCATGAGCAGTGCTCTGCTGCTCATCATGCTCATCGCCACGGGCGGCGCCGACGCTGGCGTGCCGCGGCCGATCGAGCCCGGTGACGTCGACGAGCCAGCCGACGACCCCGCCATCGCCGACGGCGGGACGCCGGCGAGCACAGACGCTGGTCCGAGCGCGGCCATCACGTTTGCGCTGCAAGCTCGCGTCGAGCCCCAGCCCGTGCCCTTTGGCGAGGAGGTCAGGCTCGTCGTCGACTTCGTCAGGCCCGCGCGCACGGCCATCAAGGTGCCCGACGACCTCGGCGCCAAGGAAGCGCTGCCGCGAACGACGGCGCCGCCCCAGCGGGCAGCGAGCCCTCTGGCCGACGGACGAGTCAAGGAGGTCATCACCTTCCCGTTCCTCGCGCTCGATATGAAGGACCTCGCGACGCCGTCGTTCACCATCACCATCGGCGAGGATCAGCTGCTCGAGGTGCCGAGCCTGCCGGTGCGCGTTGCTGTGAGCGAGCTGCCCGACCCGACCGACGGCGGCACACCCGATGGCGCCCTCGCCCTCGAGCCCGCGGCCGGCACCATCCTTTACCGCGTCGACGATCCGCGGCCGTTCGCCCTGCTCGCCCTCTTCGTGATCGTCATCGTGGCGATCGTGCTCGTGCGCGCAGCCATCGGCGCGCGCAGCCTCACCGTACCCGTCGTCGCTGGCCCGCCGCCGCCGCCGCCGCGCCCCGCGCATGAGGTCGCCCTCGAGCGCCTCGACGCGCTCATGCCCATGCTTTCGCAAGGCGAGGTGTCGACGTTCGTCGAGCGCGTCATGGACGAGGTCCTGCGCGACTACCTCGCCGGCCGCTTCGCCCTCGCTGCCGGCACGCGCACGACGAAGGAGATCGTGACCGACGTTCTGAGCGTCCCCGCCGTCGGCCTCGACGTCGCCCTCATCGAGGCGGTCGGGCGCGACGCCGACCTCGTGAAGTTCGCGCGCGGACGCCTCGCCGCCGACCAGGCGCACGCTATGGCCGGCCGCGTGCGCGCCCTCATCGTCGCCACCGCCGCCGTCAGCACGGTCGGCGGAACCAGCAGCCCGGGCGGTGCGCCGTGAACGCCGCCGACTTCGGCATCTCCGGCATCACCGCGCCGCTCGCCACGCTCTGGCAGCATGGACTCGGCGCGCTTGAGCTTGAGCGCCCCTGGGCCCTCGGCCTCATCGTCGTTGTCGTCGTCGCGGCGCTCGTCGGGGTCAGGCAGGACGGCCGGCGGCCGACGCTGCGCTTCGCGCGCGGCGACGACCTCGCCCGCCTGCCGACGGGCGCTGGCCCCATCTTTCGTGCTTTGTCACTCGCGTTGATGGCGATCGCCGCGGCGTTGATGGCTATCGCCCTGAGCGGACCGTTTGTGCGCGGCGAGCCAGACCCAGCGAGCACCGACGGCATCGACATCGTCATCGCTCTCGACGTCTCAGGGTCGATGCGCGCCGTGGACTTCAAGCCGAAGGACCGCCTCTTCGTCGCCAAAGAGGTCATCAAGGACGCCGTGTTGTCACGCGCGCGCGACCGAACGGGCGTCGTGATCTTCGCCGGCGAGGCCTTCACGCAAGCGCCGCTCACACAAGACCGCGCGCTGCTGCAGACGGTCCTCGACGGCGTCCGCCCCGGCCTCATCAAGGAAGGCACGGCCATCGGCGACGGTCTCGCTCTTGCGCTTGCTCGCCTCGAGGGGAGCACGGCGAAGACGAAGACTGTCATCCTGCTCACCGACGGCGACAACAACAGCGGCGCCTACGCCCCCGAGACGGCGATGCAGCTCGCGAAGGACACGGGGACGCGCGTCTACACCATCCTCGTCGGCAAGGGCGGCCGCGTGCCCTTCCCCGACGGCGTCGATCTGTTCGGCGCCCCCCGCTACGTCTCTGCCGAGGTCCCCATCAACCCCGCGCTGCTGAGGACGATCGCGAAAGAGACGGGCGGCGCGTTCTTTCAGTCGCACGACAAGCGCTCGCTCGAGACATCGTTTAGAGAGATCCTCGAGCGCCTCGACAAAAGCGTCCTCGACGGCTCGCCGCCGGTGCGGCGGCCACTTCCTCTCTCAGCGATCTTTGCTCTCGCGTCATTGTTCTTGGCCGTCTTGAGTCTCGTCTTGCGCCATACGCGCGGATCGGTCGTCCCTTGAGCCAGCAGAAGCTCGATCTCGTCGTCACCTGCGCCCGCAGCGCGGCCGCTTCTCTGACCCACGAGCTGCGCGCCCTTGGCGCTGAAGACGTCACCGCCGGCGAGGCCATCGTCTCGTGCCGCGGTGACTGGTCGTTGATCGCACGGGCCAACGTTCAGCTTCGCTGCGCCAGCCGCGTGCTGATGCGCTTGACGGCGGCCGACGACGTGCTCGACGAAGACGCTGCGCTGAGCGTGCTCGAGCGCGTCACGTTCGAAGACTGGCTCGACGCCAAAGGCACCTTCTGCGTCGACGCCCACACCTTCGGCGTCCCGTGGAATCACAGCTTGTTCGCCGCGCAACGCACCAAGGACGTCATCCTCGATCGCCTGCGTCGCCTCGGCCGCGGCCGACCGAACGTCGACACGCAGCGGCCGCATGTCCGCTTTGTGCTGTCCTGGGCTCGCGTGCCGACGTCGAACGGCCGAGCGTCTGCCCGCCTTGAGCTCTCCGTCGACACCTCTGGCGAGCCACTCCATCGGCGCGGCTACCGTCAGGGTGTCGAGGGCCGCGCGCCGCTGCGAGAGAACCTCGCTGCTGCAATTCTGGCCACCGCCAACGCCGACGTCACGCGCCCGTTCCTCGACCCGTGCTGCGGCACCGGCACCCTCGCGATCGAGCAGGCCTGGCGCGCGCTGAAGCGAGCGCCCGGTCGGGATCGTCGCTTCGGCTTCGAGCGGTGGTCGAGGCGATCGCCCGAGCTCGACCGCGCGATCGCTCTCGCGCGCACTGAGGCGAAAGACACCGAGCTGAAGGCCCTGCCGGCCCCCATTCACGCCTCCGACTGGCACCGCGAGGCGATCGACGCCGTCACGGCATGCGTCGACAAGGCTGGGCTGACGGGCGTGGTGCGCGTCGAGCGCGTTGATGCCCGCGAGGCCGCTATGCCCGGAGAGCGGCCGATCGTCTGCTCGAACCTGCCCTTCGGCGAACGCCTCGGCGAGAACCGCCTGCAACTCGACGGCTTCTACCGCACGCTCGGTGCCCACCTGAGGAGCCTCGACGGCGCGCGCATCATTCTGTTGTCCGCGCACCGAGACGCGCGCGGCCTGCTCGGCCTCGACGATGCAGCGATCGGCAAG
>Ga0169931_10010074_pt1 | contig 13505 bp, 8 predicted proteins | sample Kivu_15m_20L_FD_129675 | JGI IMG/M metagenome (GOLD analysis project Ga0169931, IMG submission 129675) | Freshwater microbial communities from Lake Kivu, Western Province, Rwanda to study Microbial Dark Matter (Phase II) - Kivu_15m_20L... | ecosystem: Environmental > Aquatic > Freshwater > Lake ...
GTTCAAATATCAGTATAACAAATTTATGTATTGTTACAAAACATTTACAAATCATCTTCCAAATCTGCTGGGCACTCCTATCTGACTGCTTGAACATGTGCCGTGTGGACATGAAGTTCCTCCGCAGCTGTAGCAGAACTACTGTCCGCATCTGCACTTCATAGAGGGACACCCTTGGCTCCTCTCCACCCAGAATTTGCATTTAGGACACTGTTTAAACTTCACTCCTCTTGCCATCGTCACGAACTCCTGATCCTAGCTACTGAGCCCGAGGTATTCTTTGTGTTCTGCGCAGCTCATGCCTTGGTGGAACTCACACTTGCAGCTTAAACAGTATTTTTTGCAACAAAACTAGCACTTAAACTCCTTGATTCCCCGATCAAACTAGAATATCATAGGACAGTTGGGTGTGGGGCACCAGGAAGTGCAATCTCCATGCTGCTACACGTAGTGGTTTCGCATAAAGTGTTAGTACTTCTACTCGAGCTCAGGGGTCATCAGCATTAATCTTTCGCTTTAGCTAAGCTCCAGGCAACAGCGCTAGCGAGGACACACCAAAGAAGTCACCTGTCCCGCCTATATTTTTTGTTTGGCAAACTAGTGCATGCAGCCGATGTGGAAGACGTGAGTGCAGTCCAGAACTATCACATCCTCAGGGTTCATCTTCTAAGAACATATTTCACACTCCTAAGAGCATACTCCTAATCTTTAGAAAGTCTATTTTTTGGGGTCGTAGACCTAAGATGTATCATATTTCTTGTTGAAAAAGTAGTCTGGATCCTGCAGGACATTCTGTATGTTAGTCTAGACTTTCTACCTGTATTCGGCTATGGATCTGCTAGGGCACATATCTTTTGCGTTATGGTGGCTGCGCATTTTACCTAAGGCTTGAATGAAAATGCAGACGGCGTTGTTTGAGCTTAGCAGACCCTGTTCGATCCAGCTGTAATACTCCATGATCATTTCTGCGATAGAGTTGATTTCAGGATGAGATAAGGGTATTCCAAGGTAGCCGAAAGTGTATCCCTGGATGAGGCTGAGTAGCTCGCGAGGAGTGCTTTGGGAAGTCAGCTTGGAGATGGCCTCCTAGTTGCTCACTTATACTTAATGTAGCATGATAATTAATATATTGAACGCTACAGCAGTGATTAAAGTTTATACTCACTTTTTATATACTATAAAAGCTATCCTGAAAAGGAGTCAAATCCTTGAGAGGGAATGATCTAATATAATAGAATATACTATAAAAACAAACAAACCAACCAACAAACAAAAAAACAAACAAACCAACAAACAAACAAACAAACAAACCAACAAACAAACAAACAAACAAAAATATTTAAGGTTTTGATAAAAAAATATACGCTTTTTGAGAGTTAATACAGGTGTTGAATATTATTTTTATTTTTTGTTTGTGATTTTAGTCAGGTATCTCTTGTACTTGAGCTATAATATTGGCAAAGAAGAATGTAGAAGGAATCCCACTCTTTCCAGTAAGCTTTCTTTTACTACTTGCTTCCAGTTCCTCTCACTTCCCTTTACGACTAATCTTTCGTCAAAAGCAACGATCTGCGTTTGCTGGTCTAGATCGTCACTGGTTCCTACCTGCGCATGTTCACTGATCCCAAGACCAGCACTCTGCACTTCGTCTGCAAACAAAAAGGACAAACCTGCTACGATCTCTAGGCCTACCCCAACAGCCAAGGTCAGTTTTACTTTCAAGACAGACCAAGTGCCATCAGACATAAACACGGCTGCTAGCTTAACAAATAGCTATCCAAGTATGTGTAGATTTATAACCTCATGAAACTTAAAAATCATCTTATTGAGGCCTTCATGAGATAGAATATGCTTATGTAGTAGAGTCCCAGTGTGATTCTCGCTCACATTTCCAACAATCAGGAAGAATACTTTTTCTAAAAAGCCATCAATTACAGCCTAGAACTAAAAAGAAAACTTAGAAAAAGATTCGATAATATCGTAAACATCGACATTAAAAAAATAGGCAAAAATACACAAAATTAGCCATCTAAATATAAAGAATGTTTGCCAAAAACTAAAAGTTAAAGCAATACTAATAAAAAATTATAGATTTAATGTAAAAGTCAAGTTTTTAATGCAAATTATAGAAAAAATGTTTAAAAAGCATTTAATTATAGAGAATAGGATATTTTTGAAGAAAGTGAGTAAGAGGAAAGTCTTATTTCAATCAAAAAGAAATAAATGTAGGTCTAGACTTGTATAAAAACAAAATCTACACTATTATAGGCACTTAGTAGTAAAAAACTTGGTAAAGCTGTAAACCTTCTTTAAAAGAAAGTAGCAGTCGAAGTGCATATTCCTAAAACCAAACTAATTTACAAGCAATCTCATAAAATAGTTAAGAATACCAGCACAATCAGTCATGTGCAGAGGAAAGAACTTACAAATAGATAAATAGCTCGTGATTCCATTTTCATTCTCAGCTAAGAAAACTAAAAACCAAGATAGATATATCTACCGTGTTAGCGTCAAGAACTGCCCTAACTGGAAGTGCTTAACTAGCAGGCCGAAATGTTCTGGAGTTCGTCCTCATAGGACATTCAAGAAGAGGAGGAATATGTGGTGGAGAGCGAGCTAAACAACGAGGACTACTTTAGGTCTCTCAGGAACAGTGCCCTCAAACAATCACTAGAGAAAGAATCACTGTTGACTACATTCGGATCCATCGAAAAGAAGTAAAACTGCCAATGATCCTTCCTTTTTCCATTATCTATGCATGTACTCGGCTTAATATATATAAATGATATTTGTCGCTTTAATCTTGTGTATAAGTATTGCATGTAGCAGAGCTTAAACGTTCTCAAGTACATTTCAAGTCATTCAGGTAGGAAAACAATCTTAACGGAATAATGATTACCGACTAAAAAGGCTTCGTCATCTCAAGTACTCCAACCATAACTAAGACATCGGCGGATTCAAAAATCCCCATCATGTGCATGCCCTCAAGCAACTTTCCAACTACTTCTTCCCTGATGCCACTTAAAACACAATTGTCGGTATTGAAACTCACTCGCATAACATTTTGATCCGTGAGATTGAGGAGGGGCGGCTGCTGACCACGCGTGGTGAGAAGTAGGTGGCCGAGTGATGATTGTATTGCCATATATTAGACAGTTATTAATGAAGTACGAGAAGGGAGAAGACGTCGAGTTCATCCTCAAAACCCTCAAGGACAGCGACACCGGCATCTTCACCAACGAACGACTACTACTCATCAAGTCAGGCATCATTTGCTACTTTTCTTAAATTCCCAAAAAGTTCATGGGCAGCGCAAGAGCCATCGAACTATCGGGTCAACTACCCAAATACGCAGTTCCAGCGGACTAAATAGACGACATCTTCCTGAACGGAGGTGTTTTGAGCCTGCTTTTCAAGAAATCAAAACTAATAAGTCGATAAATGTTTTCAGAACTGATTAAGAAAGATCCTGCTAGCCTGTAGAAGACCTCAGAAAAGAGTGTGGCCAAGGAGAGTGGTTTCGTAAAGTGGGTTTTCAACTGCTAAAACATAGAACTCATGGAAGAATTCCACCGATTAGCTAATCTCTTCAGAACAGGCAATCCCAAGTTCATACCCAATCTGACTGAACTGATTGCAGGATATCAGCCCAAGAAGTACTAAGAGCTTTAGATAGGAAAGGACGGCAGATGTCGATGGCGCCTACTGCTCATTCCACATTGTAATCTGGAAATCTGCGCAAAAACAGAATGTCAGAAATGCCAAATTTAAAGAGGGATTCCTTCTTAGATAGTTTGGGCTTCACCGATCTTCCCAGAAAGCCCACCCCCATCATAGTGCCAGTCTCAGTGTAGCACGTAGTCCAAGAAACAGCCCATAACAATAACAACACTCTTATCGCAAGCCCATCTGTCAACAATAAGTAAAAAGAGCGCCTGAGCTTTGTGGTAAGCAGGCTTTCGTCCACGAATCATCCTGGGCTAGGGGTCATTCAGGAGGGAGAAAACGAAGACAAATTGTCAGATATATCAAAAGGAACTAAAGAACAAATAGTTTTCAAAGAAATACAGAAACAAATATAAAAAGAAAAGTTTTCATAGTCCAAATATACTAATAGACTGTCCAGCATATAGTAGATAAAGTTTGATCTGGACAACCCCAGCAGCATGCAGCTTATCACTAGCACCTCAGAAATGTCTTTTGCCAGCTAGCCTTTCATCGTTGCAAGTTCTCCTCCCAAAAATTAAACAAAAACTGCTAAAATTGATAAAATATAGTATAAAGTCGCTCCTCCTCTACAAACAAAGGCCGAATCTTCTGCTAAGGTTTAGAATTCTTAGTCGAAAACTGACAAAATATCTCCTTAGAAGAAAAGCAAGTAGTAGAAAAGTAAAGATACTGTTGCTTTGAATAAAAAGCTATCTTTGATGAAAAACGAAGCCATCGAGGCTAAATATCGTTCAAAAAGTAGGATAAACTCTGAAACTTCTTTGAGCAACAATCTGTCTGCTTCTCACATTGAACCTTCTGGTTCTATAAGTCACTAAACTAGAATGATTCAACTGATTAAGGCTGCAAACTGGGCCAATAACTTCAATACTGATAAAGTTTGCACATAACTGGATCTCACTCATCAACAACTGCAATTTATTTTAAGGAATCACACCAGCCAGGAAGATTCTTGGTCACAATATATATAAAATCAACTGTCGATTATCACAGCTCAAGAATTGTCACATAAAGAGGAAGAAAAATCGCCTAAATTTAACTGGATTTTCAAAATTAACCAGAATACTATCGATAAGTATCATGTTTTGAGCAAATAAACCACAAAAAATGAAGGTGAATCGTAAGACTCCATCATGTCCTAGTTTTATGGCTTCGAACGGTACGAGGATGCTAAATAAGAGTAGTCCCTAGTGCTCTAGTGGGCCATCGATCACATAAGTTCAAGTGCTCCCAAAACAAAGTTCACCCTAGTAGTAGAAGATAGCTAATTTAACTTTAACTTAAAGTATGTTTCTTTTGAATAAAATAATGTAAGATCGCTTAAACTCGGATGGCTGGTACAGAAAAGTGGCTTTCTTTAATAATTTCTTGCTTATCTCAGGCTGTAGCGAGTGCTAAAAGACATAAGCAAACAAATAAGAGGAGACGTGAACTTAGTCTGCGCATAGATTATGTATCTAAGGTACAAGTAGTACGAAGGAGTAGTAAGCAGATGGGGAACCAGCAACTACAGTCAGCCCCTTAAGGCCAACAAAAGCCTCGACTACCTCAGCAACTCAAATTACATAAAATTGTTCTAGTAATAGTTTCCTCAATTCGCACTGCTGGCCGAATAGGTTAAATCTTAGCCACTCACATACTGCATCCATCTCTAAAGAATTTCCTAAGAATTCAATACACAAACAGCTTAAAGGTAACTTAACAAACTTATTTCCCCCTTCTAGAATGAACTAGACATATTTTACGATTCACCTGAATACATTTCTATAGAACAAAATTGCTTAAACTTGCTGCAGAAAATACAAAAAGAACGAAAGAACATCACTGATGAGGCCCTATATGAAGTTTTGTAAAGCATGAGCAGTAATATAGCAGTCGACACGCTTTGCAAAATACTGGGCTGCAGACTTAGCAAAAACGGGAACATTTACTACTATCCCAGAATGCTCAAACTAGGCGTAAGGCAGTTCGGGTAGGAAATGAATCTTATTAAACGAGCCATCAAAAAGTAGAACATCGAAGTTGGCAGGCAGATCACTAAGAAACTTATGGGTAGATTGCAGTTTTACAGCGCAGTCACTCCCATAAGTAACTTCATCCAGGTCTATCTGCAACTAGCAGATGTCAGTTTTGTGGAAAAAAATGATCTCAAAAGGGCAGTACCTGTGCTGCTACAAGTGTTATAGCTGCTCAGTGAATCTTAAATCGAACAATACTCCGTTTACGTTTCGCTCATGAAAGTCTACCTTAAACTAGGATAGTACCCTAATTTTGTTAGGGCTTTCTAAAACTGTCGCCTTTTTCTGTCCAACATGTTTAAATAGATCACATCACTGTTTGATCTGCGCTTTGAAAAAATAGTTGTTATCATTTTGGCTCAAAATGACCCTTAAAAAGCTCTCTATTAACTGGCAAAACTGAATATTTCAATATCATAAGATCAAAAATTAGCAGAATCGGTTAAAAAACAGTTCATAAGTTAACTTTAATGGTTGAAAAACAAAATTTTATTACTTAGTAATAAATCCCAGGCTGCCTATGACAGTTGCCTTGAGTATTTAACATAGACTGAGAAGTCTTTAATAAATTTAAACGATAGCAGAATAGATGGTCTGCTTTGCTTGTGTTAGTGCTGGTTGAAGCTCCAACATATAACCCTGGTGAGCAGTGTGGACATTCAGAAAAGAATAGAAAAAGCCCTCTAGAACAGTTTCACCAGCAACAACGTGTAATATGTATTCTTGCTTGTGATGATGGGCATCAAGGTACTCTAAAAATGTTAAGAAAACAGCATGCCTTCTGCTTTAGCCAGCTCACGTATTTTTAGTAGGGCCAGGCAGTAGTGGGACTAGTTGAAGAAGCAGTTGAGAACATCAAGGGACTAAGAGTGAGTTTTTTGGGAGGACGTTGATGATATTATTGAATTAGACTTTGTTAATAAAAATATAATTTCCTATTATGCGTACCTACGGGATCGTCAAAAGACACCCCGGCCAGCTGCTTTAAAAGACCATCATGATCAACAAAGATTCACCCTCCATAACTTGCGATGGAATCCAGCTTAACGCGCAGTCATTCCTGAGAAAGTAGATAATAGTTAATCACGAGATCTCATCTAGGGGAACTTTCTTAAAAGTGCCAGATAAAGGCTTATTGAACAATATGGATCGCAAAAATATGAGTTAAATGTCGATTAAATCAGGCCATTTTAATAATTCTTAGTACTTTTAAAAGCCAAGTCACTAAAGAAGGACCAAAGATTACTCAAAAAACTCACCCTCCAGGCGAATATTTGCTATCAACAAAGCACTTTCTTTCCATCATTAAAACAGCCAAGACAAAGCACTAAAAGCCAACTGTTCTATAGAAGATGAAGTCAAGGTCAATTAATTCAGCTAAGGATGCTAACTCAAATCGAAATGTGCTGCGACCACCCCTCCGTTTCTACTTCAAGAAGAATAGAAACTAGAGCAATCTCCTACGAATGAGCAAAATAAACAGCTAGGGTTAATTTAGATAGCTCTAACTTAGATAATTAAACCCAAGAAAAAGATTTTTTAGAGAACTGCTTAGCGTAGTTACTAGTATTCTAGAATTCACTTATAGTCCCATCAGGATTAAAGGGACGTATCGTGCTGTGGGGATTTTTTCAACATAGACAATAATGATTCATCCAAAAATATGCAAAAAATGTGGTAAAGCAACCGTAGACGAGTGGACAGTGAGACAGCGCACAAAAAACATAAGATATTTAGATACTTGAAACTGTAAAAGACTTAGTCGAGAGGCAAGAACGAGGCCAAACTCATAAATGAGAAAAACGAGTATGTAATAAGCACAATTGATAATCAAGAGTCATAGAAGCTAAACTAGCATCAACCGACCACCCACATCAAAACTTTCGATGAACACTTTGCTTAAAAGTAGCTGAAAACAAACGGAGCAGCTTATATATCTGATCGCAACGAACAAAACACTCAGAAACTGCGTAGGCCAATCACAGCTCGACTTAAATGCTTTACCCCCCTGCTAGTGTCTCCCTTTTGTTTTTGATTGTATGTTACTTTTTAGTGTAAAGTAGAATTATCTTTTTTTATAGTAAATCTTTAGTTATAGTCATAATGAGGCTTTTAAAAAGCATCAACTGGCAAACTCCCTCTCGCTATCGATTCGCAACAAACAAATCTGTAAAGTAAAAAACACTGTATCAAATCCTGGAGGTGCCTTCCAATGCAACGCCTGTAACCATCAAGAAAAATTTTCTAAAACTGGCCAAAATTTATCATCCGGATGTATACAAGGGTGCAGACAAAACAAGGTTTAATAAAATACAAGAAGCCTACAAGACGCTTAGCAATCAAAAGGAAAGAATCGTATACGATGAGAAGATAGGGCTAAGAAAGACAAGCAACTAGTATTAGTAGCCCAGTGCTTCAGCCCAAAACGGCTAGGCATCTAACTCCTAAAATGTATATGGCAAACCAGCCAACGACTTCACATACACAAAGCCAAAAGTATAGATAAATATCGACGAGTAGTACTAAAAGTTTTTCAAGCAGAAATCTAATACGCACTTCGAAGATATACGACTGCACGAAGAACCCTAGTTTCGAGCCATGAGTGAAAAATAAAGAATAAGACGACGCTTTAAGGAAGTATACACTGATTTGAACCTGAACTGGAAAATGCAGTTCAGCAAAAGCTACAATTAAGTGCTAGACGACCAGATAGGTCAGAAGAACAGCTACGAAGCTTAGGTAAAGGAAACTAAATAAAAATACAAAAAGAGATTTAGTGAGTAAGGAATAAAGAAAGAAGTGAAGTATATAAAGATAGGAGGAGTGGTAGTAGCTTTAATCAGTCTGCCGTTCATCCTAGGGACGGCTACCAAGATACACCGCGATAGAGAAATGAGGGATCAGTACGAGTAGAAGATGCTAGAGGTGTTCGGAGAAATGTAGCAGTAGAAGCTGAAGTCGAGAATGAAATATGGTTGAGTTATATTCATTCTGAGCTATACATCATATTATCATTGTGAATTATACATCATTATATCACTCTGAGCTAAGTATTATAGTATCGCTATGAGTCGTGTATCATTATATCATTTAGATCAGTTTCACATATGACTTCCCCCAGGAAAAACGTCGACAGCTAACGATAGTCCACCTTCTTCGGTTAACTAGAAAAAGTATAAGTACGCTTGCAGGCATGCAGCTCCAAACAAAGAAACTGTCGACGCAGTTGGGCCAGGAAATGATAACCCTCAAAAACTTATCATCGGAATTCCAGGGCATTGATAAGGAGGGCAAGCACAGCACATAGTAGTCCAAGACCAAACTGCTCATCGAGGTCAAAATGTTCGAATAAAAAATGTAAAGATGCACCTACTTAGTAAAAACTATTTGTTGGCGCAGAAAGCAGAGTACTCGAGATTCGCCAACCAGCTGAACGCGATGATTGCAAACTCAAAAGAAATCAATACGCACCTGACTCTGCTGGGCACGAAGTTCGAGTAGTTCCAAAAGAACGTAGGACTCTGATCGTCTCTTTTAATCACCATAACGATAATATATCTCGTATAAAGCTCAATATTGGTTATAGGTAGATCGTAGCTTATTTGATGATTGTTTGATTAATGTAATCGTTGGAAGTCAAAATATAAATTTTATTTTAGAAACACATAATGAAACAATAGGCATAAACCTTAACCATCCCGTACGCTCACATCCAGGAAAGAATGAGAAAAATGAGTGAGTAGAGCCGACTCAAGAGCTCTCTCTGCGCTCACAACATCACCATAGACAACAAAACAGATCAAGACCTCAATCTTACTATCAGGTATGAGGATGAACCATACTCTAACAACCTATAAGTGCCTAAAAAAATATTAGTGCCTAAGGGAACGTCTCAGAATCATCTCATTTACGATTCCAACTAGAACATACATTCGCATCAATAGCTCAATCGTTCCATATAAAAAACACCCTAAAATCGCACCTACCTTTATGAGCCCTTTCGACAAGTAGTATCACAAGCAGTTTCACAAGTTTAAAGGAAATTTTAGCCTATGAACCACCACTTGAGTCGCAGCACCCGAGTGCCACTCGTAATGCAGGCTCCATACGATGGAAAAAATCACTACATTAGAGTGTCGCCGCAGACTACATAGATTTGGTACCACAATCTTTCACCTCCTCACTAAAAAAATGAATAAAACACAATAAATCAGCTTAGTAGACAAAAAGAAAGGAGCGTGCATAGCAGTCAAAGCAGTGTTAAATAATAATTCCATCACGGAATGACAGTGTAGAGCAAAGTAGTGGCAGCTGAACCCACCTTCATACCAGTAAGGTTCACTTACGGACAGCCCTTCACTCCAGAACAAAGCAAAGTACGCAAAGAATAACAAACAGCTGCCTCCCAAACTTAACATTATGAGCCTTACCATACTCAAAAATTATAAAATTCTGCTCTACAGAATGAAGCCTATCAATAGCACAATAAAATGAGTGCTTAGAGATTATCTTATTCGCCGCAAGTGTACAACTACATCAGCTAGCTCTATCAAAAGAGTCTCCCCGATCAAGATAGCAGCTTCCACTACACATTCAGCTAAATAAAGCAAAGCTAACCTAAAAAACGCAATTATAACGATTGGAAGATATAACCCTTAGAGCCTATTCGTCTCACGTTCAAGCCCCTAGAGCCACAAGTATCTGCCATCCAATCCCGCAGAAAAATATTTACAAAATAGTAGCAAAACGCAACGTAAAAATCAAGCAAATCAAAATAGAAGTAGCCCACATAAAGAAAATAGAGGCAACTGGCAACATAAAGAAATAGGAAGCAAAAGAAGGATTTAAACAATACTTAACGAGGAGGTAATAATTAGAGATTGTATACGTAGCCCTTAAACCGTCATTCTGTTTAAAAGTTTTACTACCATCATTTGCCTGACCAGACCTACTACTAGATTGCCAATAAGAAAAACAAACAGAGAGAAGACCTGTTCGTGCAAAGAAAGCGCACTTATCTTACGTAGCTGTAGGATCGCCTAACTAGAACTCAGAGACTGCAAAGGTAAATGAGATAAAATAAAAAATCTAATAAATCTAAAGACAGCAAAGCGGGCCGATCGGCTGCTTAGATTCTCATAAAGGCAGCTTAGATAGTCAAAACAACTGCTAAAAAGGACAATAAAATGAACTCTACGGCCTAAGCCGTGACTGAGAGACTTTACCGCAGCAAGACCAAGCATTACAGCGATCGTTACAAGAATACTCATGACAAATCAGATAGATAGAGATTCTAGCAGATGCTTCGGGGGAACAGCTTCGTGAGCCGATACATTTCAAACAGCGAGGCAGAGTACTTGTTCTAGAAGTTCAAGCAGGAGAAGGACTCAGTGTCCTACTGGCCCATGAAGATAGTCAACTACACCTATGAGAAACTCAAACAAGGCAACCGGTCAAGATCAAAAGATTGCATATCTGAATGCCTGATCTGATGCTATATTTCCTTTTTAAAAGAATAAGCCTTATTTTATCTTATTGAAAAGAAACTAAAAAGCATCTTGATTTGCAGTAGTATTCTTTAGCTTAATCAAAAACATATTACTATCGATTTAATCGTTGTTCAAATCAAATCCTGGTACCTTTTTATGTTCTTTTTCATGTTGGAGCATCTTTTGCATATGGCTCCCTACCCGCACCTTATCTGACTAGAGTATATCAGTGTTCCACACACGTAGTCCTACCCTTTTCTCCAACACACGTTCCCACTAGAGTTAACTAAATATCCTTTTTTGAGTCCAAGCCGCTGGATATCTAATTTCATGCACTCTATGCAATTCTAACCATTTGTGGGTCCGCAGTACCCGTTGCAACACACACACTTTGTTTCCAGCTTGCCCCCACAATAAAATTTGCCAGTTGTGCCTAGCCTGGGTCTCTTCCCTATTGCCTCAAGGTAAGCCGCATTCTTATTGATCACTAGCTAGTGATTGAGAATGGGTGCTGGCTAAGCGTATAGTTTTTATATGATTTAGTGCATTTTGTCCATATGTTTGAGCTTGGTGTGGGCTAGAATTTATTTTTGGGCCATTTTTTACTCGCAGAAGTGGCACTGCACTTTCTTGAAGTAACTGCACTAAGTCTTGTAGTGGGAGAGTTCTTCTGCGAAGACGTAGTCTTACTTGCAGTGGGGGCAGACGAGGCGCATCTGGTTGATGTTGATGGCGTGGGGACTGGCCCTGCACTCGAAGGGGTCGCTGCGGCAAAAAGGACACTTGTCTTATATGGTTTTCTTGGTGCTTATAAAACAGGCAGTGCAGAACAATTTGTGGCACTTGCTGTTCACGCAGACGACTGCGTTGAGGGCATACTTGCAACAAATCTGGCACATCACGTTCTACTCGTCCAATAAAATCGTCTCGAAAGGCGTCTATTTGTGCTTTTAGTCGGCCTACTAGTCATCTTCTTCGTCGTCGTCGCTTTAGTGGGATATTTATCCGAGAGTGTGTGGGTAGTAGTGCTACAAATGCTATTAATCTGAATCTTCGCTCCAATCCATGCGCTCCAATTGAATAAGTAATTATATTAGGACTAAACTTTATTGAAGGACACAAAGACATATTTGACTCATAGCCATAAAAATACATTGATCAACCATTTACAATAAATTCATCTAATCATTTATTAATAACGTTTAAACTGCCTCAAATCACTTAACAAGCCTGCTTCCATGATCTTTTTTATTGTTTTTATAGCATGTAGACCTAGCGAGTTATCTAGTCCAATAAGTCTATATAAGAGGGCAGCATTTCTTTCACTTGCTGCTTCCTGCTTTGCTTCTACTAACCAGTTAGCATCAGAGCAGACTACGGCGACAGTCTCACATACTGAGCATACCTGAAATTCTAAGAATCGTTTGGGTATATGTTGTGGGGCAACTACCTCGAAAATACCAGCAAAGAACCTGCTCTCTGATACACTTTTTGCATGCTTTACATCAACTCAGCACTCTACATTATGTGAGGCTACTGCGGATTATTAATACACCACTCCTTTATGTAATTCTGAAACCCAGCTACGCACTAGAAGCCTCCAGAAGTAGGGTTGGTGTCACTGAGGGCCAGTACTCCTTGCAATTTAGTGAAATTTTTAACCTTAGGTACGTAGCATCCCTAGCTCAGCCAGGCTTTGAACTGCTCTCCGTATCTGTTAGCGCCTCGCCATTGACTTTACTATACTTTTTTGACATTAGTCCACCACCAAGGATTAATATCGAAATGGTATATCGCTTTGCTACGCCATGAAGAATTCAGTTTAGAAGGACGAAGCAGACAGCCTCGATCAAAGCTGGCAAGAAGGGGCTACTGAAGAGATTACTATTTGGAGCTAAGCTAGTATAATCTTTTGAATGCTTTGTATACGTTGGGATGAGATCTGTTTTTCCAAAACTGAGGTTGATTAGTGGGTTTGTAGCCTACGAATCCGTACCTGGATAGACTGCCCTCGAAATTCCAAGATTAAGGGTTTTACCTGCTCACCTTACCGTCATTCGCCTACTTTATTTATCGCCAAAGATCATCAATAGTAAGATCTACTTCTTGCTGGGTGAGCACGTTGTCGAAGATGACGAAGCCAAACTGATCGTAAAATTTAGCCACAGCTTAAGGGTCAAAAGTGTCAATCGGGAAAGATATGGTGAATCCTAGAGAATCCAGAGGCACTTTGGTGGTGATGAAGGGAGAGTGAGTTACTTATTACATA
>Ga0169931_10010076_pt1 | contig 13504 bp, 13 predicted proteins | sample Kivu_15m_20L_FD_129675 | JGI IMG/M metagenome (GOLD analysis project Ga0169931, IMG submission 129675) | Freshwater microbial communities from Lake Kivu, Western Province, Rwanda to study Microbial Dark Matter (Phase II) - Kivu_15m_20L... | ecosystem: Environmental > Aquatic > Freshwater > Lake...
ACGCTACGGCTGTGAACTGGCAACAATCTCGCAGCATCTTGAGCGTGCAGGCATCCGCGGAGGGCACCGTGCCCGAGCGCCGACGTTTCTGCCAGGCGGGTAGGACATGCACGGATGGTGTCCGATACGGGCGGGCGTCAAGACCGCGCTGGCCGCCCCTCATAATGCGGTAGCCCTGCCATCGTCACACGTCGATGGTGTGTCGGGCACGATCGTATTCAGCACGTACTGCTGCTGCGCCGTACTTGCGCTCGAGCATGCGCAGACCAAAATGCATCGTGGCAACGCGAGCAAAATGACCGGCAAACAGCACATTCATCGATGCGCCACCGATCGCGCCGACGACTGGCAGGGCCTGGGCAATGAGCTTTTGCGAAACGACGATATTGAATCGCTGCGCAACCATCGCAATCAGGCGAATCACAATCGGTGACGCTTGCGCGCCCAGCATTCCAGCAAGGTCGGCAGCAGACTTGCCGGCCATGGATCGCGCAACATCGGCGATGAGACCGGCAAGTGCGACTCGCGCTGCGTAATACGCTGACTCCGCCGCATCATCGCGCGGTGATTCTCCACCGAGAGAAAACACGCTGATGCACTCGAGCTTCACCTCGGGACTCGACAGGTCCTCACCGAAAATAGCGGCCGTTTCTGCAATGGATCGCAGGATAATCGACGTCGACACCGGGAGCTCGGCGCCGATCGCCCAACCACCGAAAAATCCTCCCGCTCCACCGCTGATCGCCGATGCGGTCGTGTGCATCCGGGCACGCGCGACCGCGATCTCCTCAGCGGCAGTCACACCGCCAGAAATCGCGCTGCCTGCACCAGCATCCACCGTCTTGATCGCCAGACCCAATGCCCCGTGCAGAGCTTTGTGGCTGACGGTGATGATTTTGTTGCGGGTTGCCTCGGGAAGGGTTCTCGTCAGCGCTTCGATCGGCTGACCAAGTTTTGCTGCCGCCGAAATCAGAAACCTCGGGCGTTCGAGTTCCCGAGCGGCACGCTGTACAAACGCAAGCTCCTGAGCTTCCAATGCGACTCCTGAGAGTCGATGCGCTCGTGCGCCGAAAGAATCGACCAAAAGGGTTCAAAACCTGAGCGGCGAGTGTAACGTCCGGAACTTGTTCGGTAAAGACGCGAACAAACAAATCTGGCTCGAATCTCCACCGGCAACCGCCCGTCTGCACTGCAGAAAAACGCACTTCTCAAGACGTGCCGGCGTCGGGCGCTATTGAGAAAGTCAGTCCTGCGCGGCGTCAGCCACGGCGCGCGCGGGGCCCTAACGAAACTCTGGAGGAACTCCCCATGCGTACCCATGCCTTGGGCATTGTCTCGTCTTCGCTTGTCTTGTTTCTGGCAAGCTGCGGCGATCCGATGGCCACGAACAACCGGTCGAAAGTATCTGATTCCAACTCCTCGCTCGACGCAGCTGCGGCCGCTCCCACCACGTGGGAAACGGAATCGGCTGAGTTGCGCAAGGATCCTGAAGATGCCGTCGTAAGTACAGTTCTCGTCAAGCTCGACGATTCAGGCGAACCGCTGGCACTCACATCCGGCACCGTTGATATGGAAGTTCGCCGGCCGGTCACGACAATGGTTGGAGCAGAGAAATACCTGCGCGTTGAAGGACAACTCCGACTCCCCGAGAGTACCGAGAATCGGATGTACTCCATCGGTTGTCTCGACATTGAGCTTCGCGACAACGTCTACTATCGGGAACGCACCTGGATTCGTGTTTCCTCAACTGGAATGCGCGGAAACCTCTATTCGGAGTTCACGCAATCCCTCGCCTGGGAGGCTGCTGATGGCTGGAAGGATCTGCCGCGACTGCCGGACAGCACGACGCTCATCCAGTTCGAGCCCAACTCCATCAAGCGTTACAAGGGCAAGCTCTGCCTGCGGCTTGATCTGACCAACGCGCCAGCACAGAAATACAGTGGCGAAATCGTCGTCCAGTACCTGCGCCCGCAGAACCCGATGATCGTCGACACGACCGCACCGGCAAACATCTTCAAGTGTTCGAGCGACGCTGTCGCCCTCAAGGCTGGACAATCAGCACCACTGGCTTGGCAGGGTTTCGATCCCGCGAAGGGCGGACTCACGTTCGCACTGTCGTCTGATCCGGCAAACGTGCAGACGGATCGCGGTCGGATTGCCTACGAAGCTGGAATGACGGCCCGCTACACGGCCCCGGCTACTGTCACACAGCCGATGAAGGTGATGATTACAGCCAAAGCGCCCGGCGGTTGTACGTCGCTTCCTGCATACTGCGTCGTGAACCTGATTCCTGATCAGGATATCGGGATCAGAGATGACGGCGAAACCCGCGGCCTCGTCGGCAACGTGTACCGCCTGCCGGTGAACACAGCCAAGCTTCCGAACTTTGACGCGATGCAATCGGTTGCACAGATCGTGGCACCAAACCTTGATGTTCCGGAACGCAACTTCTCGGTCGGATTCCCGGGTGTTCGTGATCTCTTCGAGTGGTTCGGAGTTCGCTTCGTCGGCACCATAGAGGTACCTGCCGATGGAGAGTACGAATTCTCGCTGCGCTCAGACGACGGCTCGATTCTCTACATCAACGACAACAAGGTGATCGACAACGACGGCCTGCATGCGACCCGTACGATCAACGGCAAGATCTGGCTGAAGAAAGGTTCGCACAAGTTCCGCGTCGATTACTACCAGGGTCCGCGCTTCCATATCACGCTGCAGCTTCTGTGGCGTGCAAAGGCCGCTGATCCGTTCGTGATCGTGCCGCCGGAGGCGTTCAAGCGTCCGCTGCAGTGATGATTCGTCGGCGATTCACGTGATGTGAGTGTTGCGCGATTGAACCAGTCGAGGTTCAATCGCGCTCATGCTTAAGGCCATAATCTTCGACATGGATGGAACGCTCGTCGACTCAAAGCTCGACTTCGATGCGATGCGTCGCGAGATGCAGATTGCCGAAAACGACAACATCCTCGACGCCATTCGAACGGCAAGCTCGCCCGATCGTGCTCTGGAACTTACCGAGATCCTGTTTCGACACGAAATGACTGGTGCCGAGGTCGCAACCCTCATGCCGGGCATCGACGGCGTGCTGTCCGAGATAGAGCGTCTCGGCTTGAAATGCGGAGTCTTCACCCGCAACGCCAGAAACGTGACGGAAAGAACCCTCGAAAAGCTCGGGCTGCGGTTTGATCGCGTGATTGCCCGGGAGGACGCACCGCCCAAACCAGACCCGACGGGGCTACTGCAAATGTGCGTGGAATGGGACTGCGATCCAGACGAAGCACTCTTCATCGGCGACTGGCACTACGATCTGGATGCGGGAAAACGTGCGGGGATTCGAACGATCATTTATGCGCCGGGAAACCCGGGCTTTGACGTGCAAGACGCGACGGTGATTCGCGACTATTCAGAACTTGTTGAGATAATCGCCCAGTCGATTCAGCGTTGACTGGGGGCCGAACCGTCAATCTCTGCGAGCCGTCGATCGAATTCAGGAAGCGTCCTGAACCAGCTTGCCGAGCGTCCTGACAGGGATGACCGCGAATCCTGGTCGCCGCCACCAACCCAGATCTCGACGCCGGCCGGAAGATAACGATCCAGGTCCGCCACGAAGTCATTTCGTTCCAACGCCTTCATCGCTCGTGCCGGCATGGACGTGCAGCCGATCAGGACAACGGTCGACCCGATGGCCTTGACGGCCTCGCTGAGAGACGCGGACGGAAGGTTTGCACCGAGATACTGATAGCGAATTCCCCGCGCCATACACAAAACCGCTGCGAGCATGATGCCGAATTCGTGAATTTCGCCGTCCCGCGTCGCGAGCGCTACCTGTACCTCACGACCGTGAGCATCATTAATCGGCGCGACTTCTGCGCGCATTGTTTCCATGATCTCGAACAGATGCACGCGAAGGACGGCGAGCAGTGCGTCTTCCTGTGCCATCGCCATCTTGCCGTTTCTCACCATCGCGCCGACTTGAGTCAGCAGTGGAAGAGCGACGTCGAGGACAAACGAACGCGCGCTGAGTTGCAACTGCGCACGTGTCAGTTCCTGATGCAACCGATCGAGTCGATAATCACTCAGCACATTCAGAACACGCGTGCTGGTTTTTTGAATTCCCGTTGGGTCAGTCAGGAGGCGCAAACGGCCTCGCGGAGACTCCGTTATCGGTGTCCGCGTTCCAGTGGATCTGGCAACCAGAGAGCGAAGATCTTCATCCGTCAATTTTGAAAGATGGCTGATCGCATGCCCTTCACCAACCAGGGCGGCCAGGAGCTTGAGGCGCTCTGCGTCCTTCAGGGAGTAAAGCCTGCGACCATTCGGCTCGCGGCTCGGCTTGATGACCTGATAGCGGCGTTCCCACGCTCGAAGTGTGTGCGCGTTGACGCCAGAAAACTTGACCACGGCCTTGATATTGAATCGTTCCATATTCATGAAGTTTAACCGGACCCAGCTCTGATTGACTAGCCCTTAAGGGTTACTTTCTGCCGTTTGTCGAGAATTCGCACAGAAAAAGTCCATCAAGATCGACCCGTCCATCGACTTCATCGACCGAACCGATACAAAATAGTCATATCTTCACATCGGTCCAAACGGCGTATCGTTCCAAAAGAGTTCATTCGCGTCCGCCGTTTGCACTAACCAGGAGGTCACTATGCTTCGTTCGTACATGGTCGCGCTCGCCGCAGTCGCCACCCTGTCTACAGCTGCTCTCGCCAACGTCACGGCAACCGGGAAAGTGTTCTACAAAATGCCCGGCGGTGAATTGATCAAACGCGACGCCACCCTCACCGTTCCATCTCGGGGTCAGGGCAAGGTCGTCTTGCGCAGCGGCAACAACATCAAAATGGAGTCGACGCGATTTCGTTCCATCTCCGCCAACGGACGAACCGTCTTCCAGGTGATGTTTGTGAACCCACCCGGAGCACCAGAGAACACAGCTTCTGTTTTCAGCGGCACCTACACGCGCGGGAGAAACGCCGCCGTCTACTTCGGCGATTTCTTCGGGCGTTCGTGGTCAAGCTCCGACGACATGATGAACGCCATCGGTGACTTCGGTCAGGACGCGGAGTCCGAAGCAATCATGTCGGCATTCGGCCCAACGGATGATGCATGGCAATGGGCCGGTGGTTTCGGCTTCAAGGCCATGACTGCTGCACCGGAACAAAACTGAAACTTCACCAGCGAGAATCTCCCGGAGTTTGTCGCGCCTGCCCGCGGTTGTGAAACGACACGCGGGCAGGCTTGAGTAAACAAACCTCGCCACGCCGACGAACTCCGTCACTCTGGCCGAACACTCTGCTCACAGAACGCAAAGACCCACCTCACAGAACAGAAACTGAATAAATCCGCATATTTGGCGCTGCCGCTTCCTTGACCCGGCGACTGCACCGGCGTTAAACCCGCTCCATGGGATAAGGGTTTTTTCGGTGCGATCGACGCAAACTGAAGCGTCGCGCGCCGTGGTTTCTTCATTTCCATTTAGGAGATTTTCCGTGAAAGTTTTGCAAACCGTATTCATCGCATTGGCATCGTTGGCAGCAGCCGGCAGCGCATTTGCTGAGTCGACGACGACAACAACCGAGAACCTGATCGTGACTGATCAGGACTCCCGCGAAAACCGTCGTCCCAACCAGAACAACTGGTGCACGCGCTGGTCGTTCGACCCGAATCAATGCGAACACACGGCTGGTTGCGAATTCGACTACTTCAACCAGATCTGCACGCGCCGCAACGTCATCCCAGGCCCGTCCGAGTGCGCATACTTCCACAATGACCCATGGCGTTGCGACCGCACGCCTGGCTGCGCGTATGACCGTTATTCAGATACGTGTGAAGACGATCGCGGCGGCTCGTTCCCAGACAATCAGTGTTGGCGCTACGACCGTGACCCGCGCTCATGTAACACGATGCGGGGCTGCAGCTGGGACAACTGGTCGAATCGCTGCATGAACGACAATGGCGGCTGGGACGACCCGCGTCACCCGCAGCGCACGACGATCCACTGTTCAAGCAGCCAGTACCGCTATCAAGAGTGCGATGCTGGTGGACGCGTTGTGTCTGCACAGTTGATCCGTCGCTTTTCCAATTCGAACTGTGTCGAGGGGCGCAGCTGGGGCACGACTCCGCAAGGCGTCTGGGTTGATCGCGGCTGCAGCGCTGAATTCGAAGTCACGTTTCGTCGCTGGTAATCCAGCTTTGAATCCGTGATTCAAACCATGCCGGCTGGGGTCTCCGCTCCAGCCGGCATTTTGCTTTCGGTTACTTGTCCGGCAAGCATGCCGCACGCACCGTGGACTTCAGCTCCGCCCGAGTAACGAATCACGATCGGGCAATCGACTTCCTCTTTGATCAAACCGAGAAAGTCACTCACTTCATCGCGAGTCGGCGCCCGGTATCGACCGGTCGCATCATTGACGGGGATGAGATCGAGCACCACGCGCAGTCCGGCAGTAATCTCGCGCAACGCGCGCATCTGGACGCGATCCATGTTCACGCCGGGAATCATGGTCCAGGCAAGCACAACCCGTCGGCGCATGGACTCCTGATAGACCTTCAGGGCCGCCATGATGCGCGTGAGTGAATAGTTTCGATTCATTGGCACCAGCTCATTGCGAAGCTCATCGGTCGCCGCATGCAGAGAGGTAATCAATCGAAACGGAAGACGCTCGCGAGCAAATCGCTCGATCATTGGCGCCACGCCCGCTGTCGAGATCGTCAGAGACTTCGCATCAATCGCACCACCGCTCGGATCACTCAGAATTCGACACGCCCGCACGACGTTTTCGTAATTCATAAGGGGCTCGCCCATGCCCATGAACACGACGCCGCGCACCGGGAACTCGCAGTCGGCTTTGACGCGAAGAACCTGGTCGACCATTTCCCAGGCCGAGAGGTTGCGTTTGAAACCCATCCGTCCGGTCGCACAAAACACGCACCCGACGCCGCAGCCGACCTGGCTCGAGACGCAGACGATGTATTTCTCCATGCCTGGTCGATGCAGGATCGGAATCTGAACCGACTCAAAGCGACCGGCACCGTCGCCCTCGAAGAGGTACTTGGCAAATCCGTCCGAGCGCGCGACGACGCGTTCGACCAGCTTCAGCTGCGGAATTCGACTGCGGGCCCGGATCTCGTCCCAGCGAACCCGCGCGACGTGCTCCAGGGTCGGCGGAAGCTCGACCAAGCCGTGCTTCACGACGAGGGTTTGAATACGCCGGGCAACCCGCGGATTGATCCCGAATGCTTCGATTTCTCCGGTCGTGAGATCCTTGAGCAGCATGAATTTGCACTCCCCTGGATGACGACCGAAGGACGCCGTGGCAGTATGGAAGAAACCCTGTCTATCTCACTCGGGAGTCTCCTGTGAAGACAATCACCATAAAAAAAATCCTGATCGCTCCTTTCCTTGGAATGCTTGTCAGTGGCCTCTTTCTGAGTTCGGCAACGGAGTCCAGGGCTGAATGCGCCGAGGATCCTGCGAAACTCGAAGCCGCGAAATCAGACGCCGCCGTTCAGGAACAATTGCCACCACTCGCCCCCGGTGCGACGAGACTCAAGGTTGCAAAGCTTCGTTGCTCGAGCTGCCAGACCAAGATCGAGGCGGCCCTGCGAACCCTTCCGGAAGTACAAACCATTACGACTGACCTCCGGACACGCACCATTGATGTGACCACAGCCAAAGGCGTCGAAACGAGTCTTCTGGTCAATACGATCAAGTCAGCAGGCTATGAAGCCACGCCGGTGTCTCTGTGAGACGCGCCCATACCGAAGGTAGATGGCGAATCCTCGCCGGATTGCTGGGACTGGTCGTTGCCGCGTCTGGGTGTAAGTCGCTTGGGACAGCCGATCAATCGTCCGGTGATGAGGATTCCTGGCTACTTGATGGGGGTCTGATCGTCCAATCACGACCACTGACCGGCAAGGTCATCGGTCACAGCGACGGTGACACGATCGACGTGGCGGTTGAAGGCTCTCGTGAGCGGACCCGCGTTCGACTCTCAAACATCGACACGCCGGAGAAGGCTCGACGCCGAACGCCGGAACTCGGACAGGACCCGTGGGCGACCGAGGCGAGCGATCAGATGAAGGCTCTGGCGCCGCTTGGCACCACGGTCGTCCTTCGTCCAGTTGGAGGCATGAGCTTTCGCCGAATGATCGCCGCTGTCGCAATCGATGGTCAGGATCTCGGTATTTCGATGGTGCGAACCGGATGGGCGCTGCCACTGATTTTTTGCAGACCGAGCACCAACTGTGCAAAGGCGAACTTGACGTCCATGGGTGCGCAGGCGCTGATTGAGGCCTGTGTCGAGGCGGAGAACGCCGGTCTCGGCGTCTTCAGTCGTGAGCGTCCGCTTCCAGAGCTGCCGTATGAATTCCGGGATCGCGCCTGGGGCATGCGTGAGATTGTCTGGGTTGCCGACTATGCGACCGAACGATTCTACGATTTCGACAAGCGGAACGAGGTTCCTGCGTGCCGCCAGATCGTTTTTGCACTTGAAGACACCAACGGTCGAGCCGAGGGAATGCCGCCCGACTCGACACGAGGCAGCCCAGTTGGATCAGGCTACACACGACCCCAACTCTGAGAAGAACTCGCAGATCGAGACCCACGCTCAGGCGCGCGGTAACGGCGGATGGCTCAACGCGATAACGCGGCGACTGCTGCAGATCGGCCCGTTTGCTCCGCTTGCCGCGTGGGCCACCGTCGGTCCGGTACTCGGTGGAGCACTCCTCGCTGCATTCTCCGATCAATATGGACCCCTGCTTCGTGATCACGAAATGTTGGGGCTCGTTGGCTTTGTGATCATCGGAACTTTACTTGCCGCGATCGCTGCTGCACCGACACTCGGTCTATCCATCGTGGCCGGCTGGGCGTTCGGTGCAGAAGTTGGCATCGCTGCGATGCTTCTCGTCGTGAATGCTGCCGCTTTGCTTGGCTGGTTTGGGGCAAGAGTTCTCGCAGGACCCGGGCTTTCAGGATTCCTCCTCGAACATCCGCGTCTGGTGCGCGTGAGGCACGGGTTGTTTGGCTCTGGATTTAGTCGGACGACGGCGTTCATCGCAGCGGCGCGACTTCCACCACAGATTCCATTTGGCCTCTTCAACCTGCTCGCAGGATCGGTGCGCGCATCACTCGGACCATTTGCTGTCGGAACCGCAATCGGCATGCTCCCCCGAGTTGCATTCGTCACGTGGTCTGCTGCGACGGTGACTCGGATAGATTTTCAGGCTCCAGACACGTGGTTTCTCACCGCACTTGCGATCGCCGGTTTCGGTGTCGTCGTCCTGATGATCGGGCGGGTGGCATGGCAGGCAATGGCCAGGTGAAAAGTGTGTTATCCTGCCTGAAATTCAGCAAAACTCAGCTGACCCTTGGACCCGGAGCCGCAATGCAACACTTCGCACGGTTGATCGTGACGCTGGTCGTCGCTCTTTTCACGACCAGCGCTCTGGCCGGAACATATGTCTCCCAACGGCTTCTGGTTACCGACAAAGATCAGCCGACAAAGCGTTTCGACATTGAATGGTCAATCGATGCCAAGGGATTTCGCGTTGAGGCACGTCAGGACAGCGAGCTCAGGTATTTCATCTTCAACGGTCGCGTCTTCTTCGTTTGCGGTCGCATTTCTGAAGAACAGGCGAAGTGGCTCGTCGAGATGAAGTTTGACGACCAACAGACCATGACCAAACTGCGCGCCGGCGCCTGTCAGGAAGTCTCGGCTGACTTCGCACTGCGATTCTATCTGTCCCCCTGGGACGCCATCGCGTCTCCCGACACTGGATCGGGGATGCTGGCCACGACGGCTGCACTCGACATCGAAACCAAACTCACCGGAGTTGACAGCACGTTCATCGGTCTCAAGTGCAGCAACGTGAGCTACACGTTCAAACTGAGCAGCGGAACCTCGACCGAAGCATACGCGGAGATATCCTGCAACTCACTGCAGTTTGACTGGCGGAGTGCGATTGCACGACAGCTCAGTACCAACCTCGTGCGAAGCTCCGGCGGCCAAAAGAATGCAGCTGCTGTGCGTAGGATTGGCAAGGACATCCCTGGAATCGCACTCACCGCCAACGGAACGATCACCGGTCAGAACGCACCAGGCCAGTCGATCAAGCGAACGGTTGAGCTGACAACGCAACGCGTGGTTGGCGGCGATGTCGCGGCTGCCGCCTTGAGCTTTCCGAAGGGATTCGAAGTCATCGACCCGAAGGCATTGGGTCGCATTGCGACGTTGGCGAGCTCAAGCAGCGACAAGAAGCAAACTGCGGTCGCGGCGAAATCTGCGACAGACTCATCGTCAATCCAACAGGCATCTGCGGAAGCTCTTCTACGATTTCTGATTCTGGGCGGCAACCCCGTCACTACATTTGTCTGGGGAGTTTCGAATCCAGACTCGCCAGCAGCAAAAGAGCGTGAAAAAGAAAAACAGTGACTTGGTTCACGGTCACCAAGTCGAGAACGGCCTCTTCGCCAAGTTTGAATTGAGATACTTCGGATCCCTCGTTACCTCGTCTGCAAGCCACGGCGGACGTGCAAACTTTGCGCTTGCGCTCGTCAGTTCAATCTCAGCGATGACCAGTCCTCGGTTACTGCCGGAAAAAACATCAACTTCCCAAATCGATCGACGGTAATTCAGGCGATAGCGTCGCTTGGTGACGAGTTGTGGACTCTTCGAATCTCTTTGTCGTCCACCAAAAATCTTCAGGAGAGAAAGGGCATCTGAGCGCGAAATGCCAAACTCAAACTCTGGTCGCGCGCGAACGAGGGCTCCTTTGCCCGGCCCCTTGATCGTAAGCCATGCGCGAGTCCCCGCGATACGTACTCGGACCGTGATCCACGGCAAGTCGACCAGATAGCCCTGAATCATTTCGGTCCCGCGCTTTCCTCGCCACGGCCGACCGTTGACCAAAAATTTTCTTTCGATCTCCAAACCCATGCTCGTCATGATATTCATTAAGTCAGTGATCGTCGAGTTCACTGCTCTCGGATCTACCCAAATGCAGTTCAGAAAAAAGTCCATCTTCGCCACATGTCTGATCGTCATGGTCGGGTTGGCTGGAGCAAGCGTTGCAACGGCAAGCGAGGGGACGCTGCAAAAGACCCACACTGTGAGCACCGGATCTCTGAACACGCCAGATGGTGTAAAGCTCGCGTGGCAGCGCACAACACCGCAGGACCCGCAGTACAATTTGGTTTTTCTTCCCGGGTATTCCGAGTCCTTCCTCCTCTACGAGGAACTCACGCGCAGTCTGGCTGATCGTGGTTTCACGGTATGGATGATCGATTTTCGCGGCATGGGGTTATCCGGGCGTCTGACGGACCATGCTGGAATCGTGCACATCGACGACGTCCAAACCTACGTCAACGACATGCAGCAGTTTATTCGGGAGACCATCGCACCACATGTGTCCCCAACGAAACCGTTGGTTCTTCTTGCGCACTCGACCGGATCACTCGTTGCCCTGATGCTGTTACAGGACAAAGGCACGAGCCAGAATGTAATGCGCGCCGTGCTGTCGACACCTCTGCTCCAGCTCCACACTGGACTCGTTCCGGGTATCGTCGTGGGTTGGTCCGCAAGCCTCGTGAGTATGTTTGGCGGCTCAAAACTCCCGGTCGGCAGCTCGACAATTCCAGACATTGAATCCATGACATTCTTGAACAACCGAACGACTCACGATCCTGAGCAACATGCAGCAAAGATCGCGGTGCTGAAAAGTCATCCGGAAATTCGGATTGCAACGCCCAGCGTCGGTTGGATCGCAGCTGTGTATTCAGCCGGGCGAAAGGCACTATCCGCGGCTCAAGACATCGAGATACCGATGCTGACGTTCACCGCAGGCGAAGACTGGTTCGTCGAGAACGCACCGATCATGAAGTTTTGTCGCAGAGCACCGAAGTGCGTTTCAAAAAATTTTCCGACAGCCCGCCACGAAATCATGCGCGAGCTGCCGGAGATCAGACGTCAGTGGCTGGAAGAATCGACCGCGTTTCTCAAAGAACGCCCTAGTTCCCAAACTTCTCCTTGAGAAACTCTTCGACGTGCTTGCGCACGCTTCGGGCACCGGCCGCATCGTCTGCGGTTGGATAGAGGTACTCCAGTGCGTACGCCATTCCTGAAAGATCGGTAACCCACTGCCCATTCGCGTTCTGCGTCGCGCCGGCTGACTCGCCAGTGATCGAATCTCGCGATGGGTTGTCTGCATGATCGAGACCGATTGTGTGGCCAACCTCATGGAACAGTGTCTGCCACGCCGCGCGACGTCCGCGGATCTCGGCCGTCAAAGCCGAGTCTCGAGACGAGAAGAAGCGTTCCGTCGCTGCGGAGAATTCTGGATCACCGGACGAGATCGCATTGGCGGCCGCGAGGTCACGGGAAAAGCTCACCAGATCAGAAGCCGAAGGCTCTGCAACCCCTGCGAGTCGATCATACGTTTCGGCCAGATTGAGTCTATCGGCTCCATTTACTCCCGAGCTTGCCTCGCGGCGAAGATCGGTACCCATATCAACCCAGTCGACGTGATGGGACAAACGCGCCGACGTCGGTCCGGCGAATTCAACCTTGGTCCATCGTCCGTTCTGCGAGTTGAACCAGCTGCGGTAGGTTCCCGGACGACCGAGACCCGTGATGAGATTCGTTGCGTTACAGGTACGGCGGCGATCCGTCGTTGCACAGGTCATCGTCTGGGGCTGAAAGCGCTCATTGCTGGCGCCGTCCGCCGTAAAGCTCTCCACCGGACTGTTCGGTCCGAGAATTCGCACAGCCGCATCGAGGGGTGCTGCACCCGCACAGGAGTCTGCAGACGAAAACTTCAGACTCGGCCACAGCGCCGCAACATCGAACCCGGCAGCATCCAGCCATGCGGCGTAGGCGATCTTCGATTCGAGAATCGCTGTCTTCACTGGATAGGAAGCAACGCCGGACTCGACACAAATGTCGACCGTGGAATCTGCACCGGGAACTCGACGCTCGGCGGCAACGACGCGCCCGAACGTTCCCCCGAGCAAGGTCTGCGACTGAAAATGGGCAAACTCGAGATCAGACGCGACCGGAGCAGCAGACTTGCCGCAGCCAACAAAGAGAGCAATTCCCAAAGGCAATGCCGCAGCAGCCAGCCGGGGTGTTCGATAACTCGACTGTCGGTCGGAAGAACGTGACGAAGAAAGGCACAGGGGTCTCATGGGATATGGGGCTCCACAACAACAACAGCTGATTCAGCAAGCAGCAACCACCGGATCCTTGCAGGAGAATCCTCTCCCACACCGGCCCCAAAATACCCAAACCCGCAATCATAGTAAATATTTTAAAACTTATGCCAATAATTACAATATTCTATGAAACATTATATCGGGCGCTGGGGATGGGTTGAACGAGCTCGCAGCCCCTGCTGTAGATCAACCGAATGGAGTATCGAGAATTCACTGCATTGGGTCCTGGATGTCGAGTTTGATGAGGATCGCAATCGCATAAGAACAGCTTCCGCACCGGAGAATCTCGCT
>Ga0169931_10010077_pt1 | contig 13503 bp, 12 predicted proteins | sample Kivu_15m_20L_FD_129675 | JGI IMG/M metagenome (GOLD analysis project Ga0169931, IMG submission 129675) | Freshwater microbial communities from Lake Kivu, Western Province, Rwanda to study Microbial Dark Matter (Phase II) - Kivu_15m_20L... | ecosystem: Environmental > Aquatic > Freshwater > Lake...
ATGAAGCCGCACTATGCTCCTTCTGAGTTGGTTCTTTTCCGCTATGCTCAGCCTCCGATTCTGGTTCTTGACGCGTGTTCCCATGTCATAAATATACGAATAATATCGTTCCTTATCAATAATGCATTTGATTTGACTGAATTCATTTGGGTGATTTGCAGTCATTATTCAAAAGTGACTGAGTAAGAAATCCACAAACGTGCTTTCCTTGCTCCTTATTGTCCTTTCACCTTTGTGCCATCAAACCTCAAAACAGGAAAACATGAAACGGATCATCCCCCTAATTACTGCAGCGTTGATGGCCTTTGCAGCCACCGATGTGCAAGCACAGGCCCAGCCATTCGGAATAGTATCGGCTTCCGATTCCACATTCGGGCCATTGTGCACCACCCCAGCATCCATTGATTTCTACATGTACGGTTGGGCCAATCAGTTCAATGCCCAGACCGAGACCGTGACCTGCGCCTTCCACTATGGCGATGGGACATCAGACACGGTAACAGCCCAACTCTGGGGCGATTTTGCAGGGCTGAATTTCTTCGCCTATAGATCGCACCAGTACACAGCACCAGGCAGCTACACGGTATTTTACGAGGTGTGGGGCACAGCCAACGGAACATTCTATTATGACTCACTCATAGTCGCTGATGAGATTGTGATCTCTGACACCTGTGGCACCATTGAGGGCACCGTGTGGTACGATGCTGACAATAACTGCCAGATAGGAATGGGCGAGCCGATGATGGAGAGCCGACCCATCGGTCTGTTCAACGTAGGCGGAATACAACCCATCGCATACGACTACACTGACGCCAACGGGGCCTACGGATTCTATGCCCCGATGGGTGGCAACTATGAAGTGCACCTGTTGGACCAATCCTACAACAATGCATGCCCAGGATTCGTGCAGCCCGTGGGCACTATGCCCAACAGCGGCCTCGATTTCGGGCTGTATTGCGACAGCACATACTTCGACTTGGCCGGTACCCTATCGGCATGGCAGATCCGTCCTGGATTCAACGGCAACCTTTACCTGTACATCAACAATCTCGGTTGTTTGCCCCAGAGCGGCACAGCTACAATCACTCTCGACCCGATTGTGACCTATAACGGGACATGCTACCCGCAAGGCGCTATCACCGCCAATGGCAACACACTCACATTCAACTTCGCTGCCATCAGTTCGGGACAATGGGGATCGTGGGTGCATATCGGTGTGTACACCGATCCGGGTGCAATTCTGAACACCACAGCCTGCTTTGACCTGAATGTGACCCCTACCAGTGGTGATGCCGATGTGGCTAATAACAGCGGTACGTTCTGCTTCCCTGTTACGAACAGCTGGGATCCGAACGACAAGGCTGTTACCCCTGGCACCGGGGCCAACGGTGGCGTGCTGCCCAATCAGGACCTAACTTACCGTGTGCGGTTCCAGAACACCGGCACGGCAGAGGCAGTGAATGTTTTCATCCTCGACACCATCGATACCGACCTTGACCTGAGCACCTTCCGCGTATTGGCCACCAGCCACCCGATGCAGTTGTTCATGCTCGAGGACCGGACCGTGAAGTTCAGTTTCCCCGACATCAACCTGCCCGACAGCACCACTGATGAGGCTGGAAGCCACGGATTCGTGCTGTACACGATCGCACAGAACGCCAATCTGCCCGAAGGAACCGTGATGGAGAACACGGCCCACATCTTCTTCGACTTCAACCCTGCCGTGGTCACGAACACAACGGTGAGCACCATCGATCTGGCCAGCAGTATTGTTGACCGTGAGGAACTTATGGCCGAGATACAACCTAATCCAGTGAAGGATGAACTGACCATCACCGGCCATAGCGGCATTGCCGATGCGCAGGTTATAGATGCCATGGGCCGTGTGGTAATCAACCGTCCGATATCTGCCGACCGCGCACAGATGGACGTGAGCAGCCTGAAGCCCGGTGCTTACATCATCCGCATAAACGATACTAGTGGGGTGCGTACTGCGCGCTTCATCAAAGACTGATCATCCCCCCATCAGTCTGATTCCGCCTCGGTCCGAAAGGGTCGGGGCGGTTCTGTTTTCAGCCACCTATCAGCGCACACATCTGACCTATAGGATTAGCTTGCTGCGAATAATCCAAAAGCCAAATCACTTGTGAAGCACCGTGATGAGTTTCTGGTCACCCATTTTCAGGTAATAAACCCCACTGGGCAAATGGCCAATATCAACTAGTGTTCTCTCGCTCGCTATATGCCCGTGGTAGACCGTCTGTCCCACCACGTCTGTGATCGCGAAATCATTTTCTTGCGCTGTTCCATCCCACATAAGGATGAACTGTCCTTGGTGTGGATTAGGCGAGATGACGATATCCCCTACCCTGCTTGTTCGGATCGATTGCACGGAACCTAAAAGCCACTCCAGAACATCGTGAAGGTGAGTCCTGAATAACTGATCGGAGGAATAATCTGACGCAGAATGACCAAGGACGGTGTAGAAAACCTTGGTACCATTGGGCAACAGGCGGTACCAACTGATGGGTCGTGCCGCATCGAAGCTGTTCACTTGACCATTCGGCCCAATGGTCTCCTCGACTTCGAGCACAGACTGGTTGTCATCGCCAAAATATCCGTTTTCCCAATAGTAATACTCTTCGGGCTTTATCCAAGGGTTCGGGATGTTTGCTGTGCTCGGGTGATTCCCGATCGGAGTCATCGCATAAGTGGGGGTTCCGGCAACATGGTTAGGATTCTCCTGAACGCTGGCCCCGATGAGTTCAGCATAGAAGTCCCAGGTTCCGGTATTATTCCCGTTCGAGGTGCTATGGCGGTAGGTGTCTGAGGCGGCATGAATTCCAAGGACATTGCCGCCTGCGGAAACCCACTGCTCAAATATGTTCCGTTGCTCACTGCTAAGAATCCCATTGCCACTGGTATTGCTGAAAACCACCACCTGATATTGGCTCAACTGCGCCAAGGTGTTGAACTGGTCTCCGAGCGGATCATCAGTAACTGTACAGCCGATCTGTGAGCACAGGTCCTGAAACATACTGAGGCTCACTTGCCTCGTGCCATGGTCGTACCGGGATGTGGCTGTGAAGTGAAGGACGTTCTGAGCAATGACGTTGAACCCAGAAAGACACAGCACCATAAGGCTGAAAACAATGCGGAACATGGTCAGAGCAAGGTCTGGATTTCCTGCCAGAGCACGCTTCCACCTTTCACCGAGAAAAGCACCAGCACTCCGATGCAGTAACCGAGTTTCATCAGAGTGCCTACAACAAAGCCGACCAACGCGCCCATGCCGCTGTTGAAGGCTGAGCTCAGGTCCTTACCCGCAACAAGGTCGCCAATGATGGTACCTGCCAAGGGCCCGATGATGATGCCGATAGGAGGCAGCACGAACAGCCCTACCATTATGCCGATGGCACCGCCAAGCATGCCCTGACGTGTGGATCCGAACTTTTTGGCCCCCAGAATAGGGATCCAATAGTCAAGCACAGAAATGATCGCCATGAGCACTCCCGTGAAACTGAGTGTCAGCCATCCGATATCAGACCCAGGGATGAAAAGGAACAAAAGCAACGATAACCAACTTAGTATTGGGCCGGGAAGACCAGGCACCACACAGCCCAATATACCCAGGCCGTTGAGCAAGAAACCTATTATGATCAAGAGCCACTCCATGTGTCTGCCACTAGATATTCACGCGAATAAAAATCCACCTTCCCGCATATCCTGCGGATTGCTGGTGTTCAATCAAAAGAACAACAAGGACTCAGGCAGAATGTTGCTGTAAATGCCCGAATGGCGAGCATCAATCAACAAAAAACGTTTAAGCTTTAGGCATCACGATGGCCATGACTATATACGCCAACAGCCCGGTGCCGAAGCCGAAGAATGCCACGATGAATCCGAGGCGGATGAGGGTGGCATCTACTTCAAGGTAATCGCCAAGGCCTTCGCATACTCCGAGGAACTTGCCTTCTTTACGAGTCAGTTTTTTTCCGTTCATCGTCTTCTTGTGTTATCTGTGGACAATAATAACACGCTTGGTGAATGTCTCACCATCCGTGTTGAGTTTCATCACATACATCCCGCTATCGAGAAGAGAGGCATCAATGAGTGCCGTGCCATTAGCACCCTTTTGCTGGCCGCTCATTACTTCGCGACCTGCAAGGTCAACAAGCTGCCATTGAATAGGGCCTTTTGCATCGACCCATTCAATCCAGAACCTACCATCAGAAGGATTCGGTCTCAAGCTCAGAGATGGTGAACGAAGGAAGTTGATTCCTTCAAATACGGCAATGGCGTCTGCTGACGATGAGATCTGATTCTCCCCGCAAGGGTCTTGGATGATGCAGCGGACGTGGAACCGACCGGGAGTCTCGAAATAAGAAAGAACAAGCGTGTCGTTGTTTGCCCCGATCACTCCCAGCATCGAGTTGTTGAAATCAGTCCAATCGCTCAATCCATCTAGGCTGTATTGCCATTGATAACCGAAGGTGCCCACTGTTGTGACATGGAAAGTGGCCTCGCCTGAATTGACATACTGTCCGCTCTGACCTGACAAGGAGATGTCCACGATGCTTGCCCCACCAGTGTAATACTCCACCCACAGACTATCGGCAGGGCCTATGTTTCTGGCCGCATCAAGGGCCTTCACTCGCCAGTGACCCGAACAGTTCAACAATCCACTGCTAACTTCATAAACTGGGGCGTAGCTGGTATCGATCAGCGCATCGTTATAGAATATCTGATACCCGCGCACCCCGAAATCGTCATAGGGTTCTTTCCAGCTGAGTATGTAATTGGCCGAATCGATCTGATGGGCAATATTGAGTCCTGTTGGGGGTTCAGGGGCAACTTGGTCTGAACGACCGATCACGTGCACCTGACTCGTAGCCCCGACCGTTCCTTGAATGCTGGCAATTCCACTCACTACGTTGAAGTTCACATTCGGGTCTTTACCTCCTTCCGTCAACATCCATTTTTCCTCGGCATCCACCCATGCAGGAAACGGGAAGCTGATCGTGTATTGCTCGTCCTGCCAAGAGGTCTCAAAGCCTGTTAGCAGATTCCCGCTGAAATCGATTGAGTTATTTACCACGACCACAACTATGGCATCGGGGCCCACAAGCGCTCGCGATCTGATGGAAGGATTATCTGAAGTGATGATATCGGCATACTCGGAATAGAGCGCCAAATTGCGGATTGACTTGAACTTCTTGAAAAGGCGGACACCATTCTCCCAAAGCTCAGGGAATTGGTCCTGCGTACCGGTCTGTGCCACGAAATACTCAATGCCCTTTGCCCCGGCCATGACATGGGCCCAGAACTGGTAGTCAACAGCCACAGGGTGCGGTTGGTGATCCCAAGTGTCAGCGGCAAACTGCACCCAGTTCCACATTCTGCGGGGTTCGGTATTGAATTTCAGATACTCGGAATACTCTAAGGCCTCTTCGATCTCACTTTCACGCCCAATGATCGGTATCCAAGTATTGGGAATCACGTTCGGAGCGCTCGGTGCGGCATAGTGATCCATACCTACAACATCGGTGTACCAACCATAGCGCTGCATCTTCTTCTGAACGGCCAGATTCACGTAACTCGAAGTGTTCGGATCATTATCCCAGTACACGTCACTCTTGGCCACCACCTGATCAATGGGCTTGCCATTCAGGTCTGGCTCATCGTCAACGGACCATACATGTAGGTGATCGCTACCCGAATGGGCCTGAACGGTGGGAATGGCGTTGTCCACCGAAAAAGGGTCACCGAACCCAGGTTCCCAAATCGTACCGATGTGCCATTTATCCCAGCCATCGGCCATGTTGCTCGGGTCACCGGGCCCATGAAGCGATTCAACGCCCACCTTCCGTAGCCTTGCTCGGCCAAGCTCATTGCCGGGGTTGAGGCCACTTGAGTTCCACGAACCGATGGGAAAATGTGGCTCCACAACGCGTATCCCGGCCGATACGTACCTATCTGCCCCGCCCGCTTCAAGGAACCGGGCTCTTATGGCCAAAGGTCCGTTGGTCTGGTAAGGTCCATAGCCCCAGACCTTCACAATGAGAATTCTGTTTGAAGGAATAATGTCAGAGCCTCCGAGAATCTCCATTTGCGAAGGCCCATGATCTACTTCGTTGATTGACAACCCTTCTAACTGATAGTCGGTTGTGCCGTCATTCCGAAAATAAACCAAGAGTGTATCAAGCTCTTGTGTGGGTATCGCGTTTGCCAGCCTAAGATCTGGTGTAGAGAGCTGATGGGTGGTCTGAATTGTTGCACCGCTGGAGAATCCGATGCTAATGTTGACTATGCCACCTTCTGCGAATCCCGCGTCAATGGACTTGATCGTGATTGAACTCACGTTATTACCTGTGGAAATAGGCTGCACAGCCCTAGGCCACGCACGCCAAGCATCAATAGGCACATCTGCCCCTGAACCAGTGGTGGCTGATACCGAAATGACTGTATCAGGATCAGAACCGGTATTCTCAACAAAGATGTACAGCAGACCACCATTGTCTGGCGCACTGGTACTCTCCAACGTTCCGAACTGAGGCCCTACAACAGCCTTGTGGTAGCAGGTACCAAGAAGCAGTTCAACCCCGCTCTGGGCAGTTGAAACAGTGGGGCCTGTCAGGAACAGAAGCGGGATAAGGACAATGCGGTGCTTCATTAATCAAGGGAATTTTCGACCTAGAAAATACACCTATCAGACAAACAGACACGAACGGGCGCGACTTAAAACCGCCAATTCAGCCGATAACCGAATAGCCGAACAGAATGTCAGATGCCAGATCAGAATGGCAGATCATCCACATCGCCACTGATTGGCTCAAGGCCCGGGTCGAATGCGGGTGTGGCTGGGCGGGCCGGTGCGGCCTGTGGTGCACTCTGCGCCAAAGGGGCGGCCACAGGTGGGGCCATGCCGCCCTCTGCCTTATCAACGCGGTAAGCGTTCAGGTTCACAAAGTACTTTCCGTTGTACTCGCGTCCCCGAATATCGAATGTCACTTTCAGCAACTCGCCCTCATTGAAACGGTCAATGTGGCTGGTGCCGTTCTTGGTCAGTTCAAACTGTACATCCTGAGGATACTGTTCCTGCGTGGTTATCACAAAGGGCCGTTTGCTGAATCCACTGGGGAAATTCTGTATCTCACCCTTGATCTTCAGTATCCCGGTCATCTCGTAGCTTGCCATGTGTGTCTTTCTGTTTTACGATTGCAATTTTAAATCGCGGCCGATGAATCGGAACTCTGGGCCGCAATTCGTTTTACACCGATTTTCCCCGATCGAACAAGTTCCAATGCCCGCTCACAGGCCTTCTCAAAGTCCTTCAAGAAAAGCTCGGGGCATATATTGAGGTTTTTGTCCTCTGCTTTCAGATGTAACTCAATATCATGGGTCAAGGTGATAGACCCGCTCGGCAGGCGCACATGGGACACGTGATTCCTCAACCTCTCGTACAGATCGGCTCGGTCGTCCGCCTCGCGGTAGTGAGGCCCGAACAGCCGCCTCAATGCCGACCGAAATCTCCTTTTGGACTGGTCGCGGGCTTTGAGCGGTTTGTCGTCAAGCAGCGCTCCGAGGCTTTCTATGCCCTGAACAATGCCCGTGAGCAACAATACCGGGGCTTTCACTTTGGCCACCTCGCGTAATTCTGCCAGCAGATATCGCTCCACATAAGTGGGAATGTCAATAAGTTCAGAGGCCATCAGCAAGATCGGCCAGGGCGGGGCGGTGCACTTCGCCAAACAGCTCAAAGCACAGGGTGCGGCCCACTTTCTCAGCCACTCCGCTTTGCGCTATGGTGTCCTGATAAGTCACATAGCAGGCCAGCGCTTCTTTCATCTTGTCAACATCGACATCCGTGACTTCAAGCAGACAATCGATGCGCTCAGGAGCACTCTGCCTCATGCGTATCCCATGCGGGATAAAAACCGGACCATCGTTATCAAGCACGGTATACATGGCCAGTCGCTTGGGGCATGGGCCTCCTGAGTCGCGCAGGTCGAGGTACACACGCTTGACCACGGCATGGGTCACCAAGTGGTCGTGAAAACCACTTATACCGTGCACAGGATAGCTCACCACCACATCGGGCGCAATGCGTAGGATCTCGTCTCTCACCACTGCTTCCAGCATCCGTGGGTCCAGTTCGGCCAGTTCGCCATCGGGCAGGTCGAGCACGGTCATTGATGTAAGGCCCACCGCCTTCTCCACGGCCAGCATCTCGTTGTGGCGCACCTTGGCCATCTGGGGCTTGCTCAGGCCCAGTTTCTCGCGTTGGCGCGTGGCCTCACCCTTGGTCAGCGTCAGGAGATGCACCTCGTGCCCCTGCCTCAATTGAAGACTCATAGCTGCCACCGGCCCGAACGATTCATCGTCCGGGTGTGGGAATATGTACAGGTAACGCACCCGCTATCAGTCAACCACGATCACCAGCACCTTAGAGTTCCTCCAGAAACCCTCGTGGTCTGTTATCACCAGTCCGTCCTTCTTCTTATCACCCTTCCACTCGTATGTACCTGCTGGGTGTGGTGATATCAGTTCAGCCTTCTTGCCTCCGATGGCTATGTTCTTCACCTCTTTGGTGTTGATCTTGGTCAACTTGTTCAGGTCTACACTGCCGCTCAATTTCTTGGCCCTACCGATGCCGATGAAACCACCTTCCTTCGTCATCACACCCTTCTCTTTCAGCTCCTTGGCTGTACCTACTATCCAATAGGCCGTATGCATCTCATCGTCTTTGGCAGCGATCTCCTCCTCTTTCTTCACCACAGTCTCTTCCAGACCTTCTTTCTCAAGAGCCAGTTTATCGACATCAGCGATCAGCTCATCTATGTAGATCTTCAATTTGGCCAATTCATCCTTCAGCTTCACGATCTCCTCTTCCTTGGCACTGAGATCCTTCTTCAAACGCTCAACCATCTTCACCAACTGGGCGTTATAAATGGATGAGTTCTTGAGGTCCTTCTCCATCTTGGCGATTATCAGCTTATTCTGCTCCATCTTGAGGTACAACAGCTTGATATCATCCATGATCTTCTCATCCATCGACTGCGCACCCTCTTTGCCCGATGGCCTGTTCAGCGTCACGATCTTCTCCAGTTCCTTGATGCTGTCGAGGTTGTTCTGGATCTTGAGCATCGAGCGGATGAACTGTTCGATGTCCTTATCCTTCTGTTCTGCGGCATATTGCAGGTCCTGATGCTCGCGTGTAGGTGGTTCTTTCTCTTCACCTCCGCAGCCCACGAGGAATGTTGCAGCTACGGCCATTGAGAGAGAGCTAATGAACAGTATGTTTCTCATGTTATGTGATTGGTGGAGTGTAAATTGGTCGCCCACAAATGTATAAGGCCTTTGGATGCTTTTACCAGTGTCGGGACACTTCTGATCCTGTGACCTAGACAAAACAGAAACAGCCACATAATCCTTACCAGATGTTGAACAACAGACTCCTTTTGATATTGATCATGTGTCCCGCCTTGGCCTTCGGTCAGGCGCAACTGAGCACGGGCATAGCCATGAGAACAGCCGAAGGTGGCACAACCACCGAATTGGTGGCCATACGCCTCACACCTTTTGACATACGCGGTCTGCACCGCGAGATGGTGTTCGGATCCATGCCATTGGACGAACGTAAGCGCATGGTGCCATCTGTCATGCAACAACATGCCGAAGAGACCCAACGCGGATTGCTCGAATCGGCCAGAGCTGTGGGCCTGCACATCCGCCCAGTGCGCACTTCGTGGTTACTCAATCTGGTAGTGGCCGAACTGAGCATGGCCGATGTGGCACGCTTGGCCGCTTTACCGGGTGTGGTGCGTATTTCGTTGGATGCAGAGGATTTCATCCGCCCGATTGAGCCGCCAAGAGAAGAAAATGGGGCGGCCACACGCTCGGTAGGCGGCCATGAACCTGGCCACGATGCCATCGGTGCCCCTGCGCTTTGGGCCATGGGCTATACGGGACGCAACAGGTTGGCATTCCTTGTGGACACCGGTGTATGGCCGGATGAACCTGCTTTGAACGGTAAATTCCTCGGTGAGACAAGACCGTTGAGCCAGTCATGGTTCCCCTATGATAGCAATGTGCCTTTGGACAAGAGTAACAGCCATGGCACACACTGCATCGGCACAGTTATGGGCCTCGATCCAACCACGAACGATACCATAGGCGTGGCATTCAACGGTCATTTTATCGCCACCGACCCGGTGGTACAGAATCTGGCCGATGTTAAACCTCTGAGCGAATTCGTTTATGCCTTTGAATGGGCCCTTAACCCCGATGGCGACCTGAGCACAACTTCTGATATACCTGATGTGATAACCAACTCATGGGGCCACGGCACGCTGTTCGGTGGCGACACATGCGCTGGGCCGTTCATGGACATACTGGAGGCCGTGCACGCGGCAGGCATAGCCAGCGTACACTCGGCCGGCAATGACGGGCCAGCGGCCATGACCATTGGTGTGCCATCGACCATGAACTTCGATCTTGTCAACATTTTCTCCGTTGGCAGCATACAGGCCGAGGCGCAAGGCTATCCCATCAGCAGTTTCAGCAGCCGTGGGCCCACCATCTGTGGCGGTAGCGGATCATTAGCTATCAAGCCCGAGGTGGTAGCCCCAGGTCAGAACGTACGGAGTTGCATACATGGAGGCTATGACCAGTATTCGGGTACAAGTATGGCAGCGCCTCATGTAAGCGGCATGGTGCTACTGCTCAAAGAGGCTTTCCCTGAGGTGGCAGGCGAAGAGATCCTGTTCGCGCTTTACAGCACTGCCACCGATCTGGGCGATGTGGGCGAAGACAACACTTTCGGAAATGGCCTTATCAATGGTCCGGCCGCATTCGCTTACCTCTCTCAGTTCCATACTTCGACTGCACCCATCACCAATGACCTGAATCTTTTTGTGGAAGGAATGTCATTGGAGAACGGCTTGTACCACTGTGGCAGCACCGATGCTATCACAGCTCAGTTGCGGAATACGGGTACAACGGTCATCAATGGGTTCTCTTATCGATATAGCATCACAGGCCAGACCGAGGTGACTGGCGACCATGCTGGCGATCTACAACCCGGACAGATGGTCAATATCGACCTTGGTTCCTTGACTTTTCCTGCTGATGGCGATGTGGAGGTTCACTTCGCTGCCGAGCCAAACAACTCTGGGGTTGAGTTTGACGATTACGATAACTCGGCCATTCGCAGATACAATGTCAGGCCATTGGTAGATGTGCCCTTCTTCGAATATTTCGAGTCGAACCTGCCCACAGGGTCACTCTGGGCTTTACAGAATCCGGAAAATGATAAGACCTGGGATACCCTGCGTTGCACCGGCCTGCCGTGGACGCAATTGTCGACCTATGTCAATCACAGGCAGTATTCACCGCGAGACAATCAGTTCGATGGCCTTGTGTCGCCCGCCATCAGCATTCCTATGGCCGACTCTGCTGCGCTACGTTTCAGCTACGGCTACGCATTCCGCCACCAAAGCTTTGCCGACACCCTACTCGTACATGTAAGCAGCGATTGCGGCCTCACATGGGGCACAGCACTGTTCCGCAAAGGGGGACAGGAACTTTCGGTGTTCGACACTTCTGGATACTTCATACCTGATTCACCGTCAGACTGGCGCGAAGTGTGGCTGGACATGAGTGCCTACATGGGAAGCACCGTTCTCATCCGTTTCGGCACCGTAAACCGCAATGGAAACACGCTGGTGCTCGATGACATAAACGTTTACACCGGCCAACATCCCGCTGCCATAGCTTCGAATCAGGATACCAACGCCAGCGTTTATCCGAATCCCGGCACTGATGCAGTTCGCATCGTTGGCCTTGGTACCGATGGCCCAGCAGCAATCGAACTATTGGACCTGAGCGGTCGTTCACTGGTGCAGATGGGAGCAAGCATTTCGAATGGCATTCTTTCCGCCCAACTACCTTCCGACCTACAGTCAGGCAGTTACATCATCCGCATTCGCGGGCCTCATGGCGTGGCGGTGCTACCTTGGACAAGGATGTGAGAGTCTGATTCTCTTGCCAATGACCCAGTCATAATATGCCGAAGCCAGCTCTGTCAAACTGACGGCTTTCCGCATTACGGTGGTGCTCATCCTAACGCGCTGCTTTCGGACTTTTCGAGGCGACTGACAATCAGTGCGCACCCATACCTTGGCACCCGCATGCGCTCCACCCTTGTCATACGCCATATGGTAAGCAGCCGCGATATCCATCTGGTTCGCGCGCTGATTGCCCAGGCTGGTCTGCAAGAAGCTGAGCTGACAAGTATGGGCAAAGCAGTGGTGGAGCATCAGGACCCAAAGGACCTTGAGCAATTGCGCAAACTGCTGGAAGACACCGGGCTGGGAGTAGCTATGGACCCTGCCGACCAATTGGTGGAGAAGATCAAAGTAGCCGCCATTGAACTTTTCTATCATGGTAACAACGCCAACTCCCTTATTCGAAACAGCGACCACTTGAGCGAGCGCACCGGGGTGCCGTATCATCAACTGAGCCGCACATTCTCTGATCGCACAGGCACCACCTTGGAGAGATATATCATCTTGCTGAAAGTGGAACGCGTGAAAGAACTGATGACCTACGGAGACCTGACCCTGAGCGAGATATTTTACCAAATGGGCTGCAGTAGGGTGCAGTACCTGAGCAATCAGTTCAAACAGGTAACGGGGGTCACACCTTCTGAGTTCAAAGAGGGCAAGGGTGGGCAACGCATCGCTTTGGATGAGCTACTAACCCGAGCAGGCGGTCAACAGCCATTGACCTGAGGCTGCACCTAATAGATCAGTCGCAGACTCGCGGGTCAAAGAGGTGAGAAGTACACACAAAGCTCTCACCCGATAATCAGAATATCTCCAGAGGACTTCACCGCTTCAGAGAGTATCACTTCCGAAATGTTGCCATTAACCGCTCTGTGCAAGGTCTTACATTTGCACTCCGTAAAAAACCAACTGGTAACGATGAGAAAGAATGTACTGGCCGCCATGATCGCGGTGGCTGTATGGACAGGGATAGGCTGTGGAGGCGATAAGAACGCCACCGCTCCGGCTGAAGGCACAGTGAGCACTGAGGCGGTGAACAACCCTGCCACTGCTGAAGGCGGTGAGGCAACTGGCGATGTGGCCAAATTCGAGTTTGAAAAGGACGTGCACGATTTCGGTGAGATCATGCAAGGCGAGAAAGTTGCCTACAGCTTCAAATTCAAGAACAGCGGAAATGCCGATCTACTCATTACCTCGGCCCGCGGAAGCTGCGGCTGCACGGTACCCGAGTATCCGAAAGAGCCTATTGCCCCAGGAGCTGAGGCTAAGATTGATGTGATCTTTGACAGTGCCGGCAAAGAAGGCCAACAGAACAAGAAGGTGACCATTGTGGCCAACACGGTGCCCAGCACAACGGTAATCAGTATAAACGGCAACGTTATAGCTCCCAAGAAATAATGACACTGAGCATGCTGTTGCAGGCCGCTGCCGCCGG
>Ga0169931_10010078_pt1 | contig 13503 bp, 6 predicted proteins | sample Kivu_15m_20L_FD_129675 | JGI IMG/M metagenome (GOLD analysis project Ga0169931, IMG submission 129675) | Freshwater microbial communities from Lake Kivu, Western Province, Rwanda to study Microbial Dark Matter (Phase II) - Kivu_15m_20L... | ecosystem: Environmental > Aquatic > Freshwater > Lake ...
ACGTCTGGCCGGCGTCGAGCGAGCGGAACAGCACGGGGCCGTTCTGCGAGTTGACGTAGCGAGCGGTGGCGAAGATCTCGTCGCGGTTCGCCTGGTTCACCACGAGGTTGGTGAACGTGACTCCCGAACCATCGGTGCGGCCGCCTTGGATGATGTTCAGCGGTTGAGTGACCGTCACTTGATCTTGGAGACCTGGCGGGGCAGACATGTTCGGCACGTTGAGGTTCGCGAGGGCCCCGCCGCTGAACGTGATCACGAACGTGTCGATCTGCTGCGTCGGAAGCTGAATCGAAGTCTTGGTGACGGCAACCGTGCCGCGATCAAGCACGTAGGTGCTGGTCTGATTGATCAGATCCTCGAGTTGCTGCGCGGAGGTGGCGCGGGGGTCGAACGGCCCGATGATCTCGCCGTCGAGGAGGAGCCTGACCAGCGGCGCATCCCCGAGATTCGACGTGGCCTCGACCGTGACGACCTCGTTGCCGAAGCCGAGCGTGTTGACGACCGCTGTGCCGCCCTGCTGGATCTCGTACACGTTTACGAAGGCGTTCGAGGCCGTGCCGTGCAGCTGAAACGAGTTCGTGTTCGTGCGAGACACCGCTTCATAAGTGTTCGGCCCACGGAGGAAGACGTCGAAATCGGCGCCGATGGCGTCGAGTTCGGCCTGGATCGCGGCGGAGTCGTCGCCGCCCGGAGTGATCGGGATGTCGGCCGTTTCCTGACGGTTGTAGATGAGCTTCAGAGTCGGATCCGCGTCCGTGATCTCGATCTCGATGCGGTTGATGTCGGGGCCGGCCATTCCGAGCGGATCGAGCACGGCGGCGATGGCGTCGTCAACTTCATCCGTCGTGGCGTCGATGGCGATCGGGGCCGTGGTGATGATCGCGCCGCCCGGGAACGCCGAGAAATCGAAGGTGATCTCGAACGTCTCGGTGAGGAACTCCTCGAGCGCGACGAGTTCGATGGACTGGGTTTCGCCCTGGCCCGTGTCGAACCGGTCGGTCGGATAGTCGGTCGGATAGCCGTTCAGTGCGTCGAAACCGTCGATGGTCGACTTCACCGTGGCGTACACGTTCGGGGACGACGTCGTGACGGTGACTTGCGGGATCTGCTTGTAGCGGAGGAACCCGCCGAAGTTCAGCCGGTAGCGGTTGTCGACGATGCCCGGCGTCCGCGTGGCCCAATCCAAACCGCGGTTCTTGGTGACGGCGATGTCCGAATTGTTCGCGATGTAGATCGTGTCCGGCACGTAGGTGTTGGACAACTGATCCGGAACGAGGTTTTGCGGGAAGTCCGGGTCGTCGACGAACGGCCCCTGATACTGGGCCGCGGCGATGGACGTCGGCGCGAACGGGGCCTGCAGGCTCGTGAAGCTGCCGCCGCGGTTCGTCGATTCGAGCAGCTCCGTGTCGGTGCCGACGAGGATGCGGTTCGTGTTCAGCTCATCGACGACGAGCGGCACGATGTTCGAATTCGAGGAGGCGTTCAGCACCTCGGTCCACGTCATGCCGTTGTTGTCGGTGCGGTAGATGCGGCCGTTCTGCACCGAGTAGGCGGTGTTGGGATTGCGGGGGTCGTAGCGGACGGCACCGGTGTTGTCGCCGTTCGAGGTGCCGTTGCCGAGCGCGGTGTTGACGCGGCTCCAGTCCAGGCTGCCGTCGAACTGCTGAATGCCGTTGTTGTAAGAGCCGGCGTAGGCCTGATTGATGTCCGTGGGGTGGGCGTCCGCGGAGTTCAGGAGCGTGACGGAGAGGGTGCCGTTGAGGTTGCGGAAGTTGGTGGCGCCGTTCGGGAGCCCCCAGATGCCGCCGTCGCTGCCCACGAGCAGTTGGCTGGAGGCGGGGTGCAGGTACGAGGAGTGGAAGTTCCCGGCGGGCGCGGTGGCTCCCGCGCCGGCGCTGAGATCGGTCCAGATGCCGGCGGTGCCGCCCGCGAGGCGGAAAAGCGAGTCCTTGCCGCCGAGGATCACGTCCGACGCCACACCGTTGCCGAGGAGCCCGGGCGAGGTGTCCGTGAGCAGCAGATTGTTCTGATACAGGCCGGTGGCGTACGTGGGCACGGCCGTATTGGTCAGACCGAACGCCGGCGTGGTGGGAGGAGCGACGTTGCTCCACGAACCCGTGATGCCGCCGGTCACGCTCGAAGAGTTGAGCCCGAGCAGTTCGCCGCGGCGGGCAGCGTTCGAGTTCAGATTCGAGGTGTAAACGGTGATCTGCGGATTGGCGTACGCCGTGAAGTACGCATTCACGGTCCCCGTGATCTTGATCCACTCGTTCCGGCCCGCGCTCGTGACTCCGCCCATCGGGTAATACGTGGAGTCCGGGCGCCGGTCGGACTCCGTCTTGGGGAGCGGCTGATTCGTGTTGGGATCCAACGGCGGGAAGATCGAGCCTTCGCCGATCCACCACGTCGGGTTGTCGTCGATCGGGTTCTCGGTTCGATAGACGGCGTTGAAGGTTCCTTGAATCACCGGGTCGCCGATGGTGCCGCTCCACACGAACGGGTTCTGTGTGGAGGAGCCAAGGGCGGCGTAGAGCACATAGGCGTTGCCGGCTGCGTCGTGGTTGCCGCGGTTGTACGGAAAGGAGGTCTGCAGGTCGCCTTCCTTCACGAGGAAGATGTCGCTCCAGCCGACGGCCCCAGCCTGCGGGAAGCGGATGCGGTAGTCGTCGTCCGGGCCGGCGTTCCCCGGAGCCCCGGGGTTTTGCCGATTGGTGTTCGTGTCGATGGCGGCGTCGAACGGGGCCTGACCGAGATTGCCGAGCCTGCGCGGCGAGGGGTTGCCCGTGAGGTTCACCCACTCGGCGCCGACCTCGTAGCGGTACACGCCGGCGATCGGAGTCGGCGCCGTGGCATAGGTATTGCGAGCGTTCACCGTGCTCGTCGAAGCATAGATGCGATTGGCGTTCAACGGGTCGACGAGCAACTTCGTCACGGTCTGGCCGAAGAGCGGGTTCTGGCCGCTGGTCCCTTCGAGCAGCGTCCACGTCATGCCCGCGTCCGCCGAGCGATAGACGCCGCTGGATACGAAGTTGTCGTTCGGGCCGGGAACCGGCGTGCCGTTGTACGTGCCGTTCGCTTCGCCCGTGGCGAAGTACAGGATGTTCGAAGTGGCGACGACGATCTGGCTGCCGTACATCGTGGCCGCGGCGTCCTCCGTGTCTTCGAACAGCGGATGCCAGGTCAGCCCGCCGTCTTTCGTCTTCCAGGCCCCGCCGCCGGCCGTGGCCACGTACATGAACAGCGGGTTGTTCGGATCCGTGGCGATGCTGGTGATGCGGCCCGTGGTCGGCTGGCTGTTCGGGGCCTGCCCGTTGTTCGTCGGCATCGGGCCAACGTTGAACCACTGATCGGTGAGCGTCGAAGCGGTGGCCGTGCCGGTTCCCTGAACGGTGAGCCGTTCCGAGGGGAAGGTGAGCCCGCCGCTGATCTGGAGTTGCGCGGAGGCGGCCACGGTGGTGCCGGTGCCAGCGGTCGTGTCGCCGAAGCCGAAGGCGAGTCCGTTCAGGGCCGTGACGACGCCTTGGGAAATGAGCGTTTGCCCGCGGTAGCTGTTGGTTCCGGCGAGGAGCAGATCTCCGGCGCCGCGTTTCACGAGGTGCGAGCCGGGGCCGTTGGTCGAGGGGGAATCGTCGATCACGCCGAGCAGGTTCAGCCGGGTGTTCGCGGCCGTGTTCATGCGGGCGCCGCCGAGCAGCGTCACCGGGCCGCGCCATGAGTTGTCGTTGGACGAGTTCAGAACCGAATTCGTCCCGTCCGTGATGCGGACTTCGGCGTCCGTGAATCCCGGCGGAGGCACGATCGGCGTCGCGCTCAATGCCGGGACCGGCAGGCTCAGCGCGTTGCCGAACTCGATCCGGAACACATTGCCGACTTGCGTGACCACTGCGCGTTGGCCGTCCGTCTGAACCAGAGACGGCGTCGTCTGCGTGATCGGATCGACGAAGTTGAGCGCGTCCTCGACCTGCTGCGCCGTCGCGCCCACATGCAGGGGCACCGTGGTGAAGGTGCCGGCGGTCGGGCTCGTGTACGTGATCGTGTAAAGGGCGTGAGGATTGGTCGTGTCCCCGGCCACGTGCAGTTGCTGGCCCTGGCCGCCGAGCACGAGGCGTTCGTCGGCGATCTGGATGCCGCGAACGAGTTGCCCGCTGTTGTTCGCCACCGTCTCGCGGAGTTCGATCACGGAGCCACGGGCGACGTTCGTGTCCGACTGCGTGTAGACCTGCTGCGAGTTGAAGGTGCCGCTGGTGGACCATCCGAGGGCCTGGTTGTGACCCGCCTGGACGATGCCCTCGTGAATGATCACGGCGCCGCGGTACGTTCCGTCGCCGAGGAGCCTGAGCCGCTGCGAGCCCCACTTGTTCAAGCCGCTGCCCGCGGCCGATTCCGAGATCGAACTGCGGATGGTGAGTTCGCTGGCGCCGAAGACCGATTCGACGCCGATGCCGCTGGTGCCCGCGAAGGTGATGTCGCCGTCGCCGTTGACGGTGTTGGAGCCCCAGAAGTTGGCGCCGGCGAGGTTCATCAGGGCGCCCTTGCCGTTGATGAACGTGTAGTTGTGGGCGATGCCGTCCCCGGCAAGGGTCAGGTCCTGGTTGATGGTGAACGCGCCGCCGGACGGGTAGAGGTGCAGCGCCGCCCCGTTCGAGACGACCGTGTCCGACGAATTCGAGAATGCCCCGCCGACGAGGGCCGTGATCCAGCCTTGTTGGATCAGCGTCTGCCCGGTGTAAAAGTTGGTCGTGGGGAAAATGAGATGCCCGGCGCCACGCTTCACCAGCGTCGCGGGCGTGCCCGGCGGATCGAGATTCACGATGGCCTGAGTCGTCGTCAGGCTGTAGTCGTCGGTGAAGTAGTCCGAAGTCGGCGTCGGGTGGCCGGGGCGCGCATCTTGGGCCACGCCGATGGCGGATTGAGCCTGCGTGAGCGCAATGGAACCGGTGTACTTGTTGGTTCCGCTCAGATTGTGCAGCGCACCGATGCCGCCGACGCCGAACCCCTCGATGACGAGGATGTTGTTCACGCTCAGCCGGTTGGGATCGATGGTGACGGCGTCCGCCCACAGATCGCGGCCGAATTCATCGCCGGTCCCTTGGTTGTACCCGAAGCGCGGGGTCGAGGTCGCCGCTTCCACTTCCAGTTGCAGCGTGGCGCCGTTCGAGACGCCGACGGGGAACGTTCCCAAGGCCTGCGAGTTGCGGATGTTCAGAATGCCCTGAGCGACCACGGTGCCGCCGTTGTACGTGTTCGCGTTATTCAGAATCAGCGTGCCGGGCAGGACCTTGATCAGCGGGAACGTGGCCGACACCACGCCGCTGATGATCATGTTCGAGTTCGGCGCGACGCCGATGAAGGCCTGCGTGGCGCTGGTGGCGCCGGGGGTGCCGAGCACGACCGGTCCGGCCCAGTTGTTGTCCCCCGAAGCGTTGAGCAACGCACCGGTGCCGCCGAAGCCCTCGCCGTTCAGCGCCAGGCGTTCGTTCAGCACCGTGAACCCACCGCTGACCTGCAATTGGCCTTCCTTGCCGAGCGTGCGGTTGACGGTGGTGCCGGTCGCGGCCGATCCGCCGAGCGCCGCCGCGCCGAGAGCGTTGGGATGGGTGATTAACAGCACGCCGTCGTCGATCGAGGTGGTGCCGCGGTAGCTGTTCGCGGCGGCGAACACCACGGTCCCTTCATCCTCCTTGCGGATGTTGTGCCCGGATCCAGTGTCGCTGATTGTGTTGGTGAAGGAGATGGTGGTGCCGTTGGTGGCTCCGAAGGTCGAGTTGGAGTCGACGACGACCGGCCCGCTCCAGATGTTGGCGTTCCCGCCGACGGAGCGCACGGCGCCGAGGTTGTCGAAGCCGGCGCCGTTGAGCGTCAACGGTTCGGCGATGTTGCCGACGACGTTGTTCACTCGCAAGACGCCGGTGACGGCTACGATGGTGCGGCCCACGGTGTCGCCGAGGGCCTGCGGGTGGCGAATCTCGAGCGCCCCCGCCGTGTCGATGTACATGTCCCCCGTGAAGGAACTGTTGTCGCCCGTCAAAATCAGAATGCCCGTGCCGTCCTTGGTGAAGATCGCCCCCGTGGACCCGCTGATCTTGCCGTTGATCGTGAAGTCGGTGTTGTTGCCGACGGTGAAGAACTGCTTCGAGCCGGCGGTGGCGGTCAGTTGCACGTCGAGGTCGATCTTGGAGCGCGTCAGGCCGCTGCCCACCACGACGGTGTTCGCGAGGCGCAACTGGTTGCCTTGAAGCGTGTAGTCCGAGTCCGAAACGGTGATCGAGTTGAACGACGCGTTCGTGAAGTCGTTGACGGTCGTACGCACGGGCGTGCCGACGGGGAAGCGCAAGTCGTCGCCGCCGAGCGGGCTGGGAGCCGTTCCGCCCGCCCAGTTCGCGGCGGTGCTCCAGTTCGGATTCGAGCCGGCTCCCGTCCACGTGAACGTGGCCGGAACCGTGCGCGCCTCCAGCTCTTCGACCCTCAACACCGGAAACGGCCGCAACAAGGACGGCTGCCGCTTCGACCAGCCGGTCCACCGGCGGCCCCGAAGGGTCTTCAACATGAGCGCACTCCCTCGATCGACGAGGTCGATGATGCCAAAAACTTCGCAGATTCGCAGGTTTGTCCGCGAGATTCAAAAAGGATAACAGGACAAACTGGCCCAACCAACCGATTTTGCCGCACCCGTGCGAAAAGGCGGGTGGAGCGAACCGCTTGAAGCGGACGGAACGGTCGTGCCGTGCGAATCCTGCCAAGGAACGGGCGAAAACCGGACGCCGTCGACGGGTACGTGCGGACCCCACCCCGCGCTTGGCAATTCTCCCCTAGACGAAACTACCGATCATCCGGATTGAGCGGTTAGGCCTCCGGACGGGTTTTTTCTCGGCCACTGTCGAGAATCTCGACGGGCTCACCGCCCGCAGCCGGACCGGCCGTCGCGCAGCGTCACGAAGACATCCTGCACAGAACTTGCTTTTCAGATTGGGTTTACGCCCGATTTTTCGCTCCAGAACGCTTCGACGCTCGCTCCAGCTCGTGAAAACGGCAATGTTCGTGTTCGAAGTGGCATTCTTGGCGCTCTCGAAGGACCTGTCACGCGGGCATCGTCGAAAACGACCACGACACCGGCCGGCCGTCCCGGTACGGCATCACCCCATGAAACGGTTGGGACCGCCGATCGAAGACCAGCGGCAGGAAGTGGCGATCCCCATCCCAAAGCGGCAACTCGAACACCCGGCCAATCTCGATCCACTCCAACGCCCCCTCCGGGTTCGAGGCACGAACCTCACCGGAGAAGGTCTCGATCCGAAAGATGAACCCGAACCAGTCTTCGCCGTTCTTCCCGAAGCCGGGCCACGAGATCGTGCCCGCCAGGTTCATCGCGAGGCACTCGATCCCGGCTTCCTCCCGAATCTCTCGGCGCATCCCGGACACGATGTCCTCGTTCGGCTCCAACTTGCCGCCGAGTCCGTTGTACTTTCCGAAGTGGTGATCGCCGGGGCGGGCGTTCCGATGGATCATGAGCGTCCGCGAGCCGTCCGGCGAGAAGACGTACCCGAGCGTCGCCAGAACCGGGGTGAACTTCATGGCGGGCTCTCCGCGATCTTCTGCTTCACGAACTTGAGATCGTCGTCCGTGATGCCCTCGCGGCGGTGGTAGCGGCGTTCCAGGGCCTCGAGCAGGTCTTCCCACATCTCGCGGGTCGGAACCTCGACCGCCTGCCATTCCGTGCGGCGTCGGAAGCGGATTTTGAACCGCCACTTCCGTGCGAACTTCTCCACCGAGACGAACCTGCGCTCGCCGCTCGCCGGATCGGTATCGGTCCAATCGATGCTCATCGGTACAATCGGTATACGGTTGCGGAGGCGGCATGCTCCTGTTCGAGAACCACGATTCGATCGTCACTTCGCTTGCCTTCTCGCCGGATGGCTCGTTTCTCACCAGCCTCTCGCGAGACGGAACGCCCGTCCTCCGCGACGCGAACGGCGTTCGATCGGAGATTCGCCTCGGGTACCTGTATCCCGTCGTGTGTCGTGGCGTGGCGTGGTTTCCAAGCGGTCGATTGCTGATCTCCCATGAGTTCGGCTGGGATTTGCTCAGCGACGAGAACGGCCACTGGAAGCTGGATTCTCGTTGCGGAGGAGAGCGCCGCCTCGCCGCGGCGGAACCCCTCTCGAACGAGTTCCTCGCACTCGGGTTCGGCGACCCGCTGGCCACCGACGCCGGACAATTCGAAATCCTCTCCCTGAAGACGAACCGCCTCATTCAACCGACGTTTCGCGAGCCGTTCGGCGTGCGGGCCGTGGCGACCGGCCCCGAGAGGAAACTCGTGGCGTGGTCCACCGGCGGCAAGGAAATCAAAGTCTGGGACATCACGAAGCAAACGCCGGTCACCTTCCGAACCACGCATGTCGCCACGGCGCTCGCCCTGGCCCCGGACGGCTCCGCGATCGCTGCCGTGCAGGACTGGACCGTCCGCATTCACGACCTGAAGTTGAAGCAGGATCGCGCCGTCTTGAAGGGCCACAAGGGCGTCGTCTCCGCGGTCGCATTCAGCCCGGACGGCGCCACCTTGGCCACGTCCAGTTGGGACGGCACGGTCCGGTTCTGGGATCCGGCCTCGGGTCAGGAGAGGGCCGCGTTCCAGTGGCCGATCGGCAAGGTCTTCTCGTTCGCCTTCGCTCCGGACGGTCTTCGGGCGGCCGCAGGCGGCGATACCGGCACGGTCGTCGTGTGGGACGTGGAATAAGCGGATCGTATCGACCTCACCCCGATTCCCGCGGCTCTTCCGCCGACGAGCCCGCTTGAACTGGCGGAGTGGGGCGGCTATGTTCCAGTTGATCCATTCCGTTTCGGGCTTCGACCATGGCAGCACGGACAATCGCCCGCGGGTTCCTCGCCACCGCCCTTCTCGCGGCGGTCGGCTCGTTTCCCGCCGCCGGCCAGGACGATCTCCGCCAGCCGGGCGAACGGAAAGTCGAACCTGCTCGGCTCCCGCTGGACCGCGAAGACGTCTGGACGCTGCACTTCCGCTACAAGCCGCCCCGCATCATGACCGTGGACGGCTTCGACGCCAAAGGGAACCCGCAGAAGCAGATCGTCTGGTACATGTGGTACCAGGTGTACAACCGCTCCGGCGAACCGGTCACGTTCATTCCCGAGTTCGAACTCGTGACCACGGACACGAACACCAGCCACCTCGACGAGCCGCAGCCGTACATCTTCGAACAAGTGAAGAAGTTCGAGGACCGCACGATCTCGAAGGAGAAGCCGAACGGCGAATTGAACTTGCTGACGACGATCGAAATCTCGCGGCGGCCGATCCAGGCGAGCAAGCCGGACGCCTTCCCGCGGCTCGTGTCCGGCCTCGCTCTGTGGACCGACATGGCGGAGAAAACCAAAGGCAAAGACATGCGGGGCACGAACAAGTTCAGCGTCTACGTCACGGGCCTCTCGAACGGCGTGGCGACCGAGCAATCCAAGCCCCTCCCGCCGAACAACGAAGTCGTGACGCTCGTGAAGAAGAAAACGCTGCGGTTGAACTTCATCCGCCCCACGGACGACGCCCGCCAGCAGATCATCGACATTCAGCCGGATGAAGAGGGCGGCCCGGTCGAAACGTGGATCTACCGCACGTCCACGACGCTGAAGCCCCGCGGCGCCGCGACCCCGATGGAAGAGAAGAAGTAAACGCCGGGCGAACTCGCAAGCGGTCGGCGACCAAGCTCGACGACCGCGACAACTCCACCTGACGACAATGTCCTCTCGGACGAATCACTCATCCGCCTCGCGACCCGCGACCCGCTTGCGGATCGCTTACCTCCGACGATCCGGATTGTTCGCGGGCCCACGCCGCTCCACGGCGGGCCGCGCCGGTTGCTGCGGAACGTTGACCCTCGGCTGAACCACCGGCCGCGCCGGTTGCTGCGGAACGTTGACCCTCGGCTGAACCACAGGCGCCTTCGGAGGCTCCACCCGCGGCTGAACCTTCGGAGGCTCCACCCGGGGCTGAACCACCGGCGGCTTCGGAGGCTCCACCCGCGGTTGAACCTTCGGAGGCTCAACACGCGGTTGGACCACGGGAGGCCGTGGCTGAACCACCGGCGGCTTCGGGGGATCCACTCGCGGCTGAACCTTCGGAGGCTCCACCCGGGGCTGGACAACCGGCGGCTTCGGAGGCTCCACCCGGGGCTGAACCACGGGAGGCCGTGGCTGAACCACCGGCGGCTTCGGGGGATCGACCCGCGGTTGAACCTTCGGAGGCTCAACACGCGGCTGGACCACGGGCGGCTTCGGCGGGTCGACCTTCGGCCGAGGAGTCTCCACCTTCGGAGGATCGACTTTCGGCCGAGGAGTCTCCACCTTCGGAGGTTCCACCTTCGGCCGAGGGGTCTCCACCTTCGGCATCGGCTTCGGAGGATCCACCTTCGGCCGAGGAGTCTCCACCTTCGGAGGATCGACTTTCGGCCGAGGAGTCTCCACCTTCGGCGGGTCCACCTTCGGCCGAGGAGTCTCCACCTTCGGCGGGTCGACCTTCGGCCGAGGAGTCTCCACCTTCGGCATCGGCTTCGGAGGATCCACCTTCGGCCGAGGGGTCTCCACCTTCGGGGGATCGACTTTCACATCCGGGCGGGGCAGGACCGGGGCCGGCGGGGGGAGCCGCCGATCGTCCTTCACCTGGGACCGCGCCACCACGCTCTTCGGCACGTCGATCTTCACTCGGACCGGAGCGGGGGTCGCGGGGGCCATGCCCGGCGGGGGCACCGCGACCGGCGGCCGCGCTCGAAGCGCCTCGGCCTCGGCCCGCTGGCGATTGACCGCCACCTGCCGAATCTCGGCCGCGTTCTTCGCTTCGGCCCGGCGCGCTTCGCCCGAGATCGGCTGCAGTCGTGTATCCGACTGAAGCTTCGGCGCGACCGCGAGCGGCGCCACCATCACGTGCCGCGACACGTCCGTGTTGTTGATCGTGAGGTTGTTATTCACCACCGTGATGTTGTTGGTCACGTTCGAGACGTTGTTGATGTTCGCGGCCCGTTGGATCACCTGGTTCTGGGCCGCGAGGGTCCGCGGGGGCCGGGCCAGGGAACCGTCGTAGCGGCCGGCGTACACGCCGGCGATGTTCACGGACCACTGCGGCGTCTGCCGGTAGTTCACGCTGTAGTAGTTCCAGAGCGGGTCGTAGTGCCAGCCGCGGGCCGGGACGACGGCGACGCCGCGGAGCGCCGGGGAGCACCAGGGTTGGTAGCCGATGCGGCCGTAGTTCGCCGTGTAGTAGTCCCCGAAGTAGTAGGTGGCGTAGCCCCGGCGGGTGAAGAGCGAACCGAAGAGGATCGGCTCCGCGACCACGTAGCGCGGGGTGTAGAAGTACCCGGGGCGGAAGACGCGGCGCTGGTAGTGCACGGGGGCGAAGAGCACGCCGCGCGCCGCCAGCGGGTAGTCCCAGTAGCCGTTGATGAAGACGTAGCCAAGCGGCGTCCAACGGTAGTGAGCCGGCACCCAGACCCAACCGGGGCGGTGAGCGATCCAGAACCCTGGCCGCCACACGTACCGGTTGCGGTACACCCACGAGCCGCTCACGTAGATGCTGGTCTCGTTCGGCGCGGGCACGCTCGGCCCGAGTTCGATCGGCTGCGGAGGCGGCGGAAGATATTCCAGTTCCGGCTGCGGCACGTTCGGTTGAGCGAGTTGCCAGAACCCCGAAGTCCACTGATACCCGCCCTCCACCTTGTTCCAACTCCCCGGCACCCAGACGTGGTTCGGAGGCGGCACGCGCCAGAACCCGCTGATCCAGATGAAGTCCGTGCGTTCGTCGTCCCAGTCCCAGTATCCGGGGATCCACTGAACGTTGTCGCCTTCGGGCTTTTGGTCCGGGGGAAGTTCTTCGATGGGTTCGGGCGGCGCCTTGGGCGCGACTTCGCCCGCCTTCGGCATCTCGACCGTGGAGGCATACGCCTCGTGAACGGGTCCGCGGGCCAGCACGTCCGGTTCGTCGTCGTCCGCCGCGGCGGGTTGAACCGGCTGGGCGACCGCGGGGGCGGGGAAGAACGGCACGGCGAGGGCGAGCGTGCCGAGGATTCCGGAGAAGAACAGCTTGTGGAGGCGGGGCAGCATGGGAACATCTCCGTGGCGAGTCGCAGGAGCATACCTCAAACGACATGCGGACCGCAACTTGCGCAGGCGGAGCGGGGTTCGCCAAGTGGCGCAGACAGCCGCGCCGGGAGTCGCTATCCCCCCCGCGGCGTGGATCGGTGCGATTCGGCCCCCGCGGCGGCGGACGCCGCGAGTTCCCCCGGCCGGTTCGAAGCAATCGCGAGGAGTTCCGCATGGTGTTCACACGCTGGAAACTGATCACGGGCGTCATCGGTCTTTCCGCCGGCGGCTTCGCCACGTTGGGTGGCGGCACGCCCCCGCCCGATTCGACCCTGATGGTGCGTGCCGAGGAGAAACTGGCCGTGCCGCCGCCGCCGGTCGTGACGGCTCCCGTCCTTCCGCCGAGTTCCCCGGCTGCCGCCCTGCCGCCGAGTTCCCCGGTCCTTCCGCCCAGCGTTCCGGTGTCTCCTCCGAGCGCCCCGAGCTACTCGGCGAGCACGGTGCCTTCGATCGATCTGCCGGCGCTGCCGCTGCCCGAGTCCAAGCCGGCGGAAACGAAGTTGCCGCCCGCCGCACCGCCGACGAAGCCCATGGATATTCCCGTGCTGCCGGCGAGCGGCGTGTTCCTGCCGGAAACGCCGATCGTCGCGAAGCCGACGCTGCCGCCCATGCCGCCGCCCGCTTCGCTGCCCGACGTGCAGCCGATCGCGAAGCCGACGAAGGCGGTCGCGATCACGCCGGTGGAACCGTCGCTGCCCGCGGTCGAATACTTGAAACCCGCAACGGCGCCGGCTCCCGTCGCCACGGCCGCCTTGCCCGCGGTCGCCACGATTCCGTCGAAGTTCCGCATCGTGCTCCGCGTGGGCGCCGGCGAGCCCACCTTTGAAGTGCGTCACGACGACGATCTCGTGATGAAGGTCGTCTGCGAAAAGGTGGACATCAAGAGCCCCGAAAAGGGGCAGGGACCGTCGAACGTCGTGGCCACGGGCAAGGTGCGGTTCGTCGGATTCGGTGCGGAAGGAACCTGCGATTCGTTCTCCTTCCTGGCGGGCACCGGCGAGGTGTCCCTGTCGGGCAACGTGAACGTGAAGGTGCGGGACAAGATCGGACGCGTCGAGTCCGAACTCAATGCCGACAAGATGCAGTACAAGCTGGACCAGACCGCCCTCACCGGCGTGTTGAAGCCCTGATCCGGCGCGAACCCCGGCCGCACTCCCGCCGTCCGAACCTTGACGGATCGGCGGCGGATGTTAGAACGGTTGAGTGCGGCCCTATCGTCTAGTGGCCTAGGACGTGGCCCTCTCAAGGCCAAAACCCGGGTTCGAGTCCCGGTAGGGTCATCCCTTGATCGTGACACCTAGGGTCACGATTCGTCAGAACGCGGCAGGAGTCCCTGATTTCAGGGCTTTGCCGCGTTCTTGTCGTTTG